>LXOW01135065.1_pt1 | contig 18547 bp, 15 predicted proteins | sample 1368591 | NCBI WGS metagenome assembly LXOW01 (sample SAMN04884650, study PRJNA319009) | bovine gut metagenome | isolation source: Cow rumen | host: Bos taurus | place: Italy: Legnaro (PD) | collected 2014-07-09
GCGTCGAGGACGCCGCCCCCTACGGACGGGGGCGGGTGGGAGACGCGGGCGCACACTGTGCGCCCCTACGGACGGATGCGGGCGTGGAATGCCGGGGCGTCCTCGAAAGGACTTGCTTCGCTTCGGAGGACGCCGCCCCCTACACGGGTATGCGGACGGCAGAGTGCCGTCCCTACAGGCGGTCAATTCTCAATTCTCAATTGTCACCTGTCAATTGTCCTACAGGCGGCTCGCAGGCCGTCGGGGGTGAGGGCGGCTTCGGTGGCGTCGTGCAGGAGCAGGTCGGCGGCAGGGTCCAGGAGCATGGTCTGAATCAGGTGGCGCAGGGCTCTCGCCCCGGCGGGGTCTCCGGCGCAGCGGCGGGCCAGCAGGGCTGGTAATTCCGGGTCCGGCTCCACCGTCAGGCCAGCCGTTTGGACGCGGTACAGGGCCTCCTGGAGCCGCAGGGAGGCGATTTCCGTCAGGGCCTTTTCCGTCAGGGGCTGGAAGGCAACCACTGCGTCCATCCGGCCCAGCAGTTCCGGGGAAAAGGCCCCCTTCACCCGTTCCCGGGCCTCCTCCTGCCCCTCGCTCCCTTGTCCCGTGCCAAAGCCCGCCCGGGCTTTGGGGCCAAGGGTCCCGGCGTTGGTGGTCATAACCAGGATACAGTTGCGAAAATCCGCCGTCCGGCCCAGGCTGTCCGTGAGCCGCCCGTCCTCCAAAATCTGCAGCAGCAGGGCCGTGACGCTGGGGTGGGCCTTTTCCAACTCGTCCAGGAGGATCAGGCTGTGGGGCCTTGCCCGGACCTGCTCCGTCAGCTCTCCACCCCTGCCGTGGCCCACGTAACCCGGGGGAGCCCCCAAAAGCCGGGCCGCAGTGTGCTCCTGGGCGTACTCCGTCATATCCAGGCGGATCATGGCGGCCTCGCTGCCGTAGACCTCCCGGGCCAGGGCCTTGCAGAGGGCGGTCTTCCCCACCCCGGTGGGTCCCGTCAGCAGAATGGCCGCCGCTGGCCGGGCAGGCTCCGCCAGGCCCAGCCGACCCCGGCGGACGGCGGCGGCCACCGTATGGATGGCCTCGCTCTGCCCCAGGACTGCCTCCCCCAGCTTGGTTTCCAGATCCCGCAGGGCGGCCCGGTCCCCCTCCCGGAGCCGCCGCAGAGGAATGCCCGTGGCCCGCTGGAGGGTTCCGGCCACGGCCTGGCGGTCCACAATCCCGGTCCCCCGAAGGCTCACCGACGCAGCGGCCTCATCCAGCAGGTCCAGGGCCTTATCCGGCAGAAAGCGGCCCGTCAGATAGCGGTCGCTGAGCCGCACCGCCGCCTCCACCGCCTGGGAGAGAATGCAGACCCCGTGGTGCCGTTCCAGCCCAGGCGTCAGGGCCCGGAGGATCTCCAGGCTCTGGCTCACCGTGGCAGGGGCCACCTCCACCAGCCGGAAGCGCCGGGCCAGGGCCGGGTCTGTCTCCACCCGGCGGCTGTACTCCTCCCGGGTGGTGGCCCCGATGAGCTGGACCCCGCCCCGGCCCAGGGCGGGCTTGAGCAGGTTGGCCCCGTCGATGGAGCCCTCAGAGCCCCCCGCCCCCATAATGGTGTGGAGCTCGTCCAGAAACAGGATCACATTCCCCGCCTGGGCCGTCTCCGTCAGCAGGTCCCGGACCCGCTCCTCAAACTCCCCCCGATACTTGGTCCCAGCCACCAGCGCGGCCATGTTCAGGCTCCAAAGCCGCTTTCCCTCCAACTGCCGGGGAATCTGGTTTCGATGAATGCGCCGGGCCAGCTCCTCCACAATGGCGGTCTTCCCTGCCCCGGGGGGACCCACCAGAACCGGGCTGTTCTTGTTCCGGCGGCAGAGGACCCGCACCAGCTCCGCCAACTCCTCCTCCCGGCACAGCACCGGGTCAGGAGGCAATCGGCGGTCCAGGGGAATTGCGAATTGTTCCAGCAAACGCATGGTGTAATCATCCTTTTCCGGTTTTTCTCTGGAAAGGATACCCAACGCTTTTCCACGGTAAACGAACATTCATAAAAAAGATACAAGTTTTTTTATTTTACCCATTGCATTTTTCAAAAAACATGTTATGATAGGTGCAGCAAGGAACACAACCACCCAATGTAGAAACATAAGGAGGACTAACCATGGCTTACACCATTACCGGCAATTGCGTCAAGTGCGGCACCTGCGCCGATTCCTGCCCCCTGGGCATCATCACCGAGGGCGAGGACAAGTACGTCATCGACGCCGAGCAGTGCGTTGAGTGCGGCACCTGCGCCGAAGCTTGCCCCGTTGGAGCTATCGAGCTTTAATTTGACCGCAAAAAGGGGTCTGTGCATGGCACAGGCCCCTTTTTCAAGTGTAATATGCAACATCAGAATTTTGAAGCCCTGCAAAACGGCATGACCCTCCCCCAGCGGGAGGGCCTGTTCAAGCTTGGTACCGACTCCATGGTGCTGGCCGATTTTGCCCGCCCGCCCCGGGGCGCGGCAGTCTGTGACCTCTGCGCCGGAAGCGGCGCCCTGGGGCTGCTGCTTCTGGCCCGGGACCCCTCCCTGCAAATCACGGCGGTGGAGATTCAGGAGGCCCCCTGTGCCATTATGGAACAAGCTGCGGCAGAAAACGGATTAACGGACCGGTTTCGGGTTCTCCCGGGAGATGTGCGGGAAATTTGCAGCCTTTTGCCCGCCGGAAGCTTTCGGCATGTGGTCTGCAACCCGCCCTATTACCCGGTGGGAGGGGGTTACGTCACCGAAAATCAGGCCCTGGCCATTGCCCGGACGGAGCTGTGCTGCACCCTGGGGGACGTCTGCGCCGCCGCAGGCTGGCTGCTGAAAACCGGCGGCTGTCTCTGGATGGTCCACCTCCCGGGACGGCTGGCAGATTTATTCTGCCGCCTGCGGGAAGCCGGGTTGGAGCCAAAGGAGCTGCGGCTTGTATGCCCCAGGCCTGGGGCGGTTCCCTCCNNTAGATCGCTCGTCGGCAGCGTCAGATGTGTATAAGAGACAGCCCCAGGCCTGGGGCGGTTCCCTCCCTGGTTCTGGTGAAAGCCGTCCGGGGCGGCAAGCCGGATTTGAAATGGGCCGAACCCCTTGTGCTTGCAAACCCAGACGGAAGCCCAAGTGAGGAATATATGCGAATCTATCACATGCAGGAAGGAAAGAGGTAAAAGGTAAGAATTAAGAATTACACCACCGTCCACCATTTACCTCTTACCTCTTACCTCTTACCTCTTACCTCTTACCTCTTACTTCTTACCTATCATACGGAGGTTCTATGTCCGGTACGTTATATCTGGTCCCCACGCCTATTGGCAATTTAGGGGACATCTCCCGCCGATGCGTGGAGACGCTGGCAGCGGCGGATTTCATCGCCGCGGAGGACACCCGGGTGTCTCTGAAGCTGCTGAACCATTTAGAGCTGAAAAAGCCCCTGGTGAGCTACCACGAACACAACAAACGGGAAAGCGGCCCCCGCATTGTGGAGCGGCTGCTGGCAGGAGAAACCTGCGCTCTGGTGACGGACGCGGGCTGTCCCGCCATTTCCGATCCAGGGGAGGACCTGGTACGGCTCTGCGCCCAGGCAGAGATTCCCGTCTGCGCCATTCCCGGCCCCTGCGCCGCCATTACAGCCCTGTCCGTCTCCGCTCTGGCCACCGGGCGCTTTGCCTTTGAAGGCTTCCTCCCCGCCCAGAAGAAGGAGCGGCGAGCCCGGCTGGAACGGCTCAAGACCGAAGACCGCACCATGATTTTCTACGAGGCCCCCCACCGGCTGCGGGACACCTTGGACGAACTGCTGACCGCTTTCGGGCTGGATCGGGCCGTCAGCCTCTGCCGGGAATTGACCAAGCTCCACGAGGAGGTTCTCCGGCTGACCCTGGCCGGAGCTGTGGAATACTACGAAGCCAACGAGCCTCGGGGAGAATACGTCCTGGTGGTGGACGGTGCGCCCCAGCAGGCTGAGGCCGTCAGCCTGGAGCAGGCCGTCACCCTGGCGCAAGCGCTGGTGGATTCCGGCCTGCGCACCAAGGACGCAGTGAAGCAGGTAGCCGAGGAAACCGGCATTGCCAAAAATGCCTTGTACGCCGCCGTTGTTGATGCGCAGTAATACAATGCAGAAATTGTATCAGCCCTCTGCCGACCGGACAGAGGGCTGAACATTCTTTCTATTGGCGGTTCGGATTGGGCCGCATGGAATCCAACTGGGCCTGGGTGTTCTGAAGCTGGGTGCTGTTCAGGGAGCCGTTCACATAGCCCCAACTGAAAAACAGGCCAAGGGCCATGAAGAGCAGGAATTGCAGCATTTCAGGTCCGGTTTCCTTCAGAAGCTCCGAATCGAAGAAGTTCTCAGCGAACAAGGACAGCGACTCAGAGAACGTAAAGTCATTTTCTTTTACACCAAGAATTGCAAGGGTCAGAAGCTCCAGGGTTGGGACCGCCAGGATGCTCAAGACACAGACAATCACAATGGAGACCTTGTTGGTCTTGCCCTTGAACAGCTTGTAACCAAACATGGCGGCCATGGGAATGAGCGCAAACAGGAGCGAGTAGATTCGGTGTGCAAAGACAATCGTCACCAGGTTTGCCACCATGCCCACAAGGGTTCCCAGAATGGCGCCCAGCAAGCCGGTCAGGTAACTTCCGTTGTTTTCATTTTCCTCCGCCTTGGCCCGGGCCTCATAGCCGCTCTGTCGGATGGCTGTTGCGTTCACAGGCTGATAGCCGTAAAATTTCTGGTTTGTGATCAGGCACAGACTGTCCGGATTGGCTGCGCCGGTCACGGCGCAGGTATTGGCTGGGGCCACACCGGCGTCCCGCAGGGCATTGATCAGCACATCCAGGAAAGTACGGACGTCGCTTTCCTCACTTTCCACGTTTCCAAGCGTTATCATGCCCATCAGGTAGTTTTGCGTAACCTGGTTCACACTGCATTTCTTGATCCCGGCGGTTTTCAGGGCAGTCCGCAGAGTTTTGCGCAGTGCGCTCCTGGCGCTGTCAACCCGGAGTGCCACATAGACGTAATAGGTTTTTCCGTTGACGTATCTCAGCGTAACGGCATAGTTTTTCCAGGTTCCCACGCAGAGACTATCACCAATCGGGGCAAACCCGTATTGCCCCATTTGGGGGAATAATGTCTTTTCCATGTCTTCTCCTTTCCTTCTCCGCGGTTTTCCCGGGAGGCAGAACGATTATATGCAATCTAAAGCCGTACGTCAAGGCTTCCGAGACATATTTTTTGAAGAAAAACAAAAAAACCCTTGACAAACACACATTTTTCCGCTATAATCCTTAATGCTTGTTCGAGCCTGTCCCGTTGGGACGGTGTCTCATATGGCGGCATAGCTCAGTTGGTAGAGCACCCGGTTCATACCCGTGTTGTCATCTGTTCGAGTCAGATTGCCGCTACCAGGCCCGTTGGTCAAGTGGTTAAGACACCGCCCTTTCACGGCGGTAACATGGGTTCGAGTCCCGTACGGGTCACCAGAGTGATGTATGTTACAGTATCCAATCTGTGACGTACATCACTTTTTTTGCGAGGCTGCGTAGTTGACCCAAACCCCTTGCCTGGTGTTCACGGAGATATCCGGAACAGGCAGCGGAAGATCTTCCGGGATCGTAACGGGGCCGACTACGTTGTAGTGGATCGTCAGCCGCTGCTCCCAAACGCCGTCAACTTTTTCAGCTTGAAACACCTCGATGTGGTCGATCAGCTCGTTGACCATCGTTTGGGTCAGCTTTCGTACCCTGGTGTACTTGCGGACGGTTGATAAGAACATATCCTTCGTCAGCGTTTTCCCAGAGCTTTTTTCCAGGGCTTTTCGGGCGGCCTTGATTTTCTCGGCAAGCTCCTTTTGTTCGGTATCGTATCGTTCGGACATTCTGGCAAAGCGCTCGTTGGTTAGCTTGCCGGAAATGTTATCTTCGTAGATACGCTCAAACAGCCTGTCCAGCTCGCGGTCTCTGGCCTCCAAAGCCCACAAGTTTTTCTGCTGGGTCTCATACTGAACTCCCATAAAAATCTTTAACCTGTTCCGGCAGGAATTGTGCCGTACTTCGTTGTCGTCCTTGCCGGGCGTCAAGCCCGCCTGCGTCCTCCGCCTCGTCTGGCGCAATTCCTGCTCGGAACATTTTTCAATCTTTCTATGGGAGTTCAGTATCAGTTTTTCTCTACCGCAATCCCCATGCGATACCGTGTGGTCTGTGCCGGAATGGACCGTGACGGGAAGCAGATTCTCAACCTGCTTCGAAGCGTGGAGCGGAATTAAGGAGCGGACGCAGTTTGGCGTCCGCTCCTTAATTCCGTTATGGGCCGGGCGCACACTTAAGTGACGGCCCAAATATGCAAGCCAAGGCGCAGCATATTTGGCTGCCGGAACCTATGCAGAGCAGTGCGCCCCTACAGCGGATCAGATCCCGCCTATGCTTGCCGAAAGGCAAGCTTTTTGAATTCCTCCGGCGGTACGGGCTTGGAGAAATAGTAGCCCTGAACATAGGAACAGCCCAGGGATTTCAACATCAAAAGCTGCGCCTCAGTTTCCACGCCCTCCGCCACCACCGGGACCCGCAGATTCCGGGCAATTTCCAGAATCAGCGCCACCAGTCGGTCGTCCTTTTCGTTCCTGCCAATATTCCGGACAAATACCTGATCCATCTTCAAAATATCCACCGGCATGGTGGAAAGCATATTCAGGGAGGAATAGCCGGAGCCAAAGTCATCCATCTCAATGTGATAGCCCTTCCTCCGCAGGGAATCCACCACCTGGATGACCTTCTCCGCGTCCTCCGTATAGGCGGATTCCGTCACCTCCAGCTTTAGTGCAACCCTCTTCAAGCCATTGGCCTTCACCAGCGTTTCGATGGTTTCCTCCAGCTTGGGATCGAAGATATCCACCCGGGAGAGATTCACGGACACGGGAATCACCACCCCGTAGGTATCACGCCAGGCCGCGATCTGCCGCGCGGTCTCCCGCCAGACATATTTATCCACCACGCCAACCCGGCCGTTGCGCTCGAACAGCGGGATGAAGTCGCCGGGGGAGATCATGCCCAGCTCCGGGTGCTTCCAGCGGATCAGCGCCTCCGCGCTGGCCAGCCTCGGGGGCTCGCACTGGATGTCATACTTGGGCTGATAGTAGACCACAAGCTGGCGCTCCTGCAGGGCCTTATCCAAATCGTTCAGCAGGCGCTGCTCCCGCAGCTCCCGCCGGTGCATTTCCTCATCAAACACCACCAGGTGGGGCTTGAACGCCTTGCGCGCCAGGCCGCAGGCGATTCGCGCCCGCTCGATCATCTGGGCGGGCTCCACGTCCTTGCTCCAGGGCATGACGCCCATCCGCAGGCGGACGCCGGGATGGAAGCGGCTCACTTCCTTCTGGAACCGGTCCAGCGCGGCGGGATAATTCCCGATGTGGGGACAGTAGAGCACGAAGCTGTCCGCCTCCACCCGGCCCGCGATTCCGGGTCCGCCCGCCAGAAATTCCCGGATGACGCTGCCCAGCATCCGCAAAACCGTATCGCCGGATTCCCGTCCGTACATAGCGTTCACCGTGTGGAAGCTGTCGATGTTCAGCATCAGGGCGTCCATAGGCGCCTCCGGGCGCTCCCGGTGGAGCCGGTTGGAATACTCGTAGAAGAAGCTGGGGTTATATAGGCCCGTCAGCGCGTCCCGCTCGGTGGCCACGATCAGCTTCTGCCGTTCCTTGGCGGCCCGTCCGGCCTTCACCCGGGAATACAGGAGGGCCAACACCACCCCGGCAATGATCACCACGTCCAGGATGGCCCTGCCCCAGTTGTCCCGTGCGAAGTCCATCAGGGTAACTTTTTTCTCCGGCGTGTTCTGGGCCAGAAGATCCGCTTCCACGCTGGCTCTGGGGATCAGATTCACCGCCTTGTTCAAAATGGAATAGAGGGGAACGTCCTCCCGGCGCACGGCAAAGGAGAAGCTCACAGTTCCCCCTGTGGGGACAGTCTGGAAATCATACCGCTTGCAAAACTGGTTGGCGTAGCTCAAGCGGTAGCTGTTCACCAGAATGCAGTCCGCTTCCCCATCCCGCAGCGCATCGACGCAGGCCTCCGCCGTGGGATAGAAGACCGCCTTCCACTTGGGAAAGACGTCCTTCAGGAAGATGCTGTAATTGATGTTGCCATCCTGAAGGGCAACGGTCATATTGTCCTGCCCGGAGAGTGCGCTCCGATTCTTCTGGGGCAGCAGGGCGTAGAGCTCCATCTGGATCAGCGGAGAGGAGGTCACGAGGCCCATGGTCTCCCCCTCGTAGGGGCTGAGGTTGACCGGAAACACGCAGTCCACCTCTCCCGCACGCAGGGCGTCCAGGGCGGCCTCCGTGGAGTGATAGGCCACGGGGGAAAAGCGCACGGAGGCGTTTTTGATGCTGTCCTCCACCTGGCTCAGATAGTTCGCCAGCGAGCCAGTCAGCACGCCATCCTCCTCGGCGCAGAAGGGCAAATAGTCCGCGCAGTATCCCACCCGGATGGGCGCATTGCTCCCATACCATTCCTGCTCCGAGGGGCTCAAAAACGCGCTGCTGCCGTAGGTGCGCACGTACTTGTCGAAAAGCTGCTGGTTATAATCCCGATCCTCCTCCAGAATCCGATCCATGGCGTCGTTCAGCTCCACCAGCAGATCCTTCCGGTTCTTGTTGACGGCAAAGTAAATATCCGATCCACCAATCTTGCACACCGGCACGCAGGGCCGGGTGATCCCCAAACCGTCCATGGTGACCAAGGCGTCCAGGTCCCCGCGGAACAGCATATCGTTGTTCTCGTCCGACGGGGTGGAGAGCTCAATGATCTCGGGCGTGACCCCGTGCTGCTCCGCCCACTGCCGCAGGAGGCCCGCCTGCACGCTGTTGCGCATGACGCCCACCCGTTTGCCGTTGACGGTGGAATAATCGTCGGCGGTGATGCTCTGATTGGTGGTGGTAATGAAGAGATAATAGGTCTCCGTCCCCATGGAGGAAGAAGAATAGCGAACCTTTTCCGCCCGCCCCGCCGTGTAGGACACGTCGCTCAGCAGGTCAATCTTGCCCTTTTCCAGCATGGAAAAAAGCTCCGTCCAGCTTCCCTCTACATATTCGTAGGTCCAGCCCGTGTAGGAGGCAATCCGCTGCTGGTACTCATAGGCGTAGCCGGTCCGGCGCCCCGTCTCATCCGTCCGATTGAAGGCGGACTCGTACCAGCCCACCCGGACCACCTTTCCATCTTCCGCAGCCGCATCAAGCCCGCGGGGCGCCAGCAGCAGGAGGGTAAGCACCACACACAGCAGCAACGCTCCAAAGCGCCCGCACACACTTCTACCTGCCGGCATCGTCGCACCTCCTTTCCGCAAATTGCAAACAATTCAATACTTATTCATTTTTATTTTATCAGCATCCCCCGCCGTTGTCAATCATTGTTTCAAAAATCGTCATTTGTTTTGGATCGGCTTTGGCGGATTCATAATCGGCACTACCGATTTATAGGAGCGCACAGCGCGCCCCCTTCCTCGCTCGCCTTCCGGCGTTTCAATAATCAAAAATATTTTTCGAGATTTTTCGAAAAAACTATTGATTTTATTGGCTTGACCGAGTATNNTTATGGAGACGACCGAGTATAATACATTTCTGCATGAGCCTGTGTGCTCATGAAATGATTTCGGGTCAAGGAGGTGTAACCGTGCCCAACATTAAGTCCGCCAAGAAGAGAGTCGAGCTTTCCAAGGTCGCCAATGCCAGAAACAAGGCTGGCAAGACCGCCCTCAAGACCGATATCAAGAAGTTCGACGCCGCTATCGTTGAAGGTAATCGCGAGGCCGCCAGCGCTGCTTACAAGTGCGCTGTCAAGGCCGTGGACCAGGCTGTGAACAAGGGTCTTCTTCACAAGAATACCGCTGCCCGGAAGAAGAGCAGCATGACCCTGAAGCTCAACAAGCTGGCGTAATTCGCGTTCGAAAATATTCCCTTCCGGCTGGTCCGGAAGGGGTTTTTTCGTATGTTCCGGCTTTGTTTCCGCCTGTTCTTCCCCTTTCCCCGGAACTGGAAGTCAACAATAAATTGTGTGGATAATGTGAATTTTATCGTGTTATGTCAACGTGTAGAATATTGTCGAAAGCAGTCTGAATAATCTTGCATCGGTGGAAAACCATGTGGAGAATGTGAAAAACTCCCGAGAAAGCAGGGGTTTTCTCGGGGATTCTGTCTGGAATTCGGCGGGCAATTCTGTCCCATTTGTGGATAAGCTCGCGTATTGCCGCCAGATTATGTCTGCTTTTGTTAAGTGCGTTATGTAAACGAAATGCCTTCCCGGAGGCCGGGGAGGCATTTCGTTTTGGAAGTTGTGGAAGAATCCTTGCGGAGGAATGGTCTTTATCGGCTAATTGTTTAGCCTTCGATCATGATCGTGCGCTTCTCAGGCAGCTTGGGGGCGGTCTTCTTGGGGACGTTGAGCTTCAGAACGCCGTCCTCGAAGCGGGCCTTGATCTCCTGCTCGGTGAGCGCCGTGCCCACGTAGAAGCTGCGCTGCATGGCGCCGGCGTAGCGCTCCTGGCGGATCACGCGGCCCTTCTTGTCGGTCTCGTCCTTGTCCAGGCCCTTGGCGGCGCTGACGGTCAGGTAGCCCTTCTCCAGGTTCAGCTCGATCTCGTCCTTCTTGAAGCCGGGCAGGTCGATGTCCACGTCGTAGTGGTCCTCGTGCTCGCGGATATCGGTCCGCATCACGTGGGGGGCATGCTTGCCGTAGAGCTGTTTTTCGGTGTCAGCCAGGGTTCTGGGCCAACGCATCCAATCCTCAAAGAAATCCTCATCAAAAAATCTGGGCATCATAGGTCATTACTCCTTTCACTCATTTACATCATTGTTTTTGCCTATGTAACTGAGCAAGGTGTCGGGAGCTTTTGCTCTCTTCCTTTGTTCTGGCCTTATTATACCACGATTTTTAGCACTGTCAATAGGAGAGTGCTAAAACTTCTATGAACCTTCTGTTATCTTTTTATGAACGGCGGGCGCACACTGTGCGCCTCTGCGGGCTCTGATCCAACAGACGGCAGAGTGCCGTCCCTACAGGCTCTGATCCAGCGGACGGCAGAGTGCCGTCCCTACAGGCTCTGATCCAGCGGACGGCAGAGTGCCGTCCCTACGGACTCTGATCCAGCGGACGGCAGAGTGCCGTCCCTACGGACTCTGATCCAGCGGACAGCAGAGTGTCGTCCCTACGGACTCTGATCCAACGGACGGCAGAGTGCCGTCCCTACGGACTCTGATCCAGCGGACGGCAGAGTGCCGTCCCTACAGGCTCTGATCCAGCGGACGGCAGAGTGCCGTCCCTACGGGCTCCGATCCAACGGACGGCAGAGTGCCGTCCCTACGGACTCTGATCCTTGATCCCTGATCCCTGTTTCCTACACCACCTGCAAGACATACCCCTTCAAATACAGGCTCTGTTCTGCGTTAAGGGCGGCGGGGTGGTCCCGGGATTGGATGAGGGTTTCCAGGAGGCGGACGGTGCGGCCGGAGTCGGCGGCGGCGTCCCGGAGCATTTCCAGAAACAGCTCCGGGGTCATAAACTGGGAGCAGGAGCAGGTGATCAGATAGCCGCCGGGGGCGGTGACACGCATACAGCGCAGGTTCAGCTCCTTGTAGCCCCGGTAGGCCGCCTCCAGGGCCTTCTTGCTCTTGGCAAAGGCGGGCGGGTCGCAGATCACCGTGTCAAAGCGCTTTCCCGCCTCGTCGTAGGCCTTCATCAAATCGAAGACGTTGGCAGCCACGGTGGTGATCTTGCCTTCCACGCCGTTCAACTCGGCGTTGCGGCGCAGCATGTCCAGGGCGCTCTCGGACACGTCCACCGCCTCCACGGAGGCCGCCCCGTAGAGGGCCGCGTGGATGGCGAAGCCGCCCGTGTGACTGCACAGGTCCAGCACCGTCCGGCCCGGGCAGTAGGGCTTGATGCGGCCCCGGTTCTCCTGCTGGTCCAGGAAGTGGCCGGTCTTCTGCCCGCCGGGGATATCCACCAGCATCCGGGCGTCGTGCTCCATGATCTCCGTGAGGGCCGGGACCTCGCCGTAGAGGACCCCGGTGGTCTGTGGCAGGCCCTCCTTCTCCCGGACGGGCACATCGTCCCGCTCGTAGATGCCCTTCGGGTTGATGATGTCCGCCAAAGCCTCCACCAGCTCCGCCTTGACGCGGTCCATGCCGAGGCTGAGAATTTGGACGGAGAGGTAGTCTCCGAACTTGTCCACCGTCAGACCCGGCAGGCCGTCGGATTCCCCGAAGACCACCCGGCAGGCGTTGGAGAAGCCCAGACTCCGGCGGCAGTCCCAGGCCGCTTGCAGACGGCGGCGGAAGAAGGCCGCATCCACGGCCTCGTTCTTATCCCGGGTCAGGACCCGGACGGTGATCTTCGACTTGGCGTTGAAGAAGCCCAGGGCCACGAAGCCCATGCGGCTGTCCAGCACCTCCACCACGTCGCCGTCGCGGCAGAGGTCGTCCACCCAGTCGATCTCGTTGTCATAGACCCATAGCTTTCCGGCGCGGAGCTCCTGTTCCTCGCCCCGGCGCAGGCAGACCTGTCCCCGCTCCATCAGGCTTCTTCCATCCGGGTCCGGATGAAGTGCCAGGCGTCCCGGCACATATCGTCCACGGTCTTCTCCGCGGTCCAGTGGAGCTCCTCGTGGGCGCGGGTGGGGTTGGCGTAGACCTCGGCCAGATCGCCGTCCCGGCGACCGCCGATGACGTAGGGCACAGGAACGCCGTTGACCTTCTGGAAGGCGTTCACCAGCTCCAGGACGGAGACGCCGTCGCCGGTGCCCAGGTTAAAGGCCTCAGCCCCGGTGTGGGCCTCGGCGTATTCCAGGGCGGAAATGTGGCCCTTGGCCAGGTCCACTACGTGCAGATAGTCCCGCAGGCAGGTACCGTCCCGGGTGGGGTAGTCGTTGCCGAAGATCGTCAGCTTGGGAAGCTGGCCCGCCGCCACCCGGGCCACGTAGGGCATCAGGTTGTTGGGGATGCCGTTGGGGTCGTCGCCCAGCAGGCCGGACTCATGCGCGCCGATGGGGTTGAAATAGCGCAGCAGAACGGCGGAGAAGTCCTTGTTCGCGGCGCAGTAGTCCCGGAGAATCTGCTCGATCATCACCTTGGTCCAGCCGTAGGGGTTGGTGGCCGAGGTGTCCATGTTCTCGGTGTAGGGGCTCTCGTTCTTGGGGCCGTAGACCGTGGCGGAGGAGGAGAACACCAGCTTTTTGCAGCCGTGGCGCTCCATGGTCTCCAGCAGGGTCAGGGTGGTGTCCAGGTTGTTGCGGTAGTAGCGCAGGGGGATCTGGCAGCTCTCGCCCACCGCCTTGAGCCCGGCGAAGTGGATCACCGCGTCGATGGGGTTTTCCGCAAAGACCTTTTCCAAAGCGTTGCCGTCCGCCACGTCCAGGGCGTAGACCTTGGGCTGAATGCCGGTGATTTTGAAAATGCGTTCCGGCACGTCCGTGCTGGAATTGAAGAAATTGTCGGCGATGATTACGTCATAGCCCTTTTGCAGCAGCTCCACGCAGGTGTGGGAGCCAATGTATCCGGCGCCGCCGGTAACAAGGATCGTCATAGTAAAAACCTCCTGATGGTTGGAATTGAAAATTGAGAATTGACAGGTGACAGTTGACAATTGCCAGCCGTAGGGGGCGGCGTCCTCGACGCCCCGCACGAACCGACAATTGCCATGCGTAGTACTCTGTTAATTCTAAAAATTTATTTCTGGATATAGGTGTTTAAGCTTCGTACGAGCATCGTCGGTAGATAAATGCCAAGAGACGGATTTTTGAGACGCATTACGGTTGCAGTGCCAAGCAGTCAGGGCCTTGTTCAGCGCTTCAATGGTCGGGATTCTAACGCCAAGCAAGCACTGTCTTGTCATTGCCGAAAGCTCAATTTCTGCAATGTCCAGCCAAGAACCATGCTTCGGTGTATAATGAATCTCAAGCTTTTGGGCAAGACGAAACGCTTCAGCAGGAGGGAACGCTTTGTAAAGCGAACTGACTGCATGGGTATTTAGATTGTCCATTACTAAAACGATCTTTGACGCATCCGGGTATGCTTCATCTACCAGCCATTTAATCTGCGTTGCCCAGTCTGATGCGGTTCTTCTTGGCAAAGCATGGGCTTCTCTCCAACCTCCGAGCGGCTCTGTAAACATGAAAATAGAACACGAGCCTTTCCTGACATACTCACAATCATATTTTTCAATGTGATTTGTCTCACTCATTGGAATCGGAAGCAAATACTCATCCAAAAGCTGGAACGGCTGTTCATCCATGCAAATCACAGGATACCACGGTTGGTATGGACGCGAGTAAACCTCCAATACGTCTTCCATGTGCGCAACAAAGTCAGCATTCTGCTTTGGCGGAATGCACCACATCTTCTTCAGGTGAGGCTTATATTTTGTTTTTTTAAAATTTGTTGCACTCTAACGTATGAGATACTCTCAATATAATGCAGTTCTACTGCTTTTTCTGCTAACAGCCGCAATGTCCACCTGGCTGTTCCTTCCGGATGCGGGCTGCACGCTAATGCGATAATCTCCGCTTCCACTTTACCGTCTACTTTCGCCGGAACAGGTGGCGTTTTACGCTTTTTCCTTGTTAAATAGACGTCAATATCTGGATTTGCTAAAAACTCGTCACGCATATTGTATACTGCTTGAACTGAGCAGTCTGCACGTTCTGCCGTCTTTTTATAGCGAACATGATCCGTCTTTCCTGTTCGATCCAGCATTAGCAGGACACGAGCCCGTCGAATCTCCATTGATCCGTGAACTCCGCTCGTTACAAAGCTTTTCAGGTATATCTGTTGTTCTTCTGTTAATCTAATTTCTTTACCCTTATCCATGTGGCATCCCTCCTGTATCCAGTATACCACACATTCAATAAAATGTAAAGTTTAAGATTTAACAGTGTAGTAGGGGGCGGCGTCCTCGACGCCCCGCACGCACCGACAAGGGACAGGTGCCAATGACACACCAGCATGCAGCGCGGGCAATCTGCCCGCCGTTTCCCTCGCCCTTTTTCGTTTCGCATTCCGACAACGACGTTCGGGGCGTCGGGGACGCCGCCCCCTACGCGCTCAGAATGACAGGCGGGCAGTCGGTTCCGCGGCGCAGTCGGCGGGGCCTTCGGCGCGGAGCATTTCAAGGCCATGGGAGAGGGCGGACAGGACGGGCTCCAGGTTCTCCAGGGCGGCCTTGGGGCTGCCGGGGAGGTTGACGATCAGGGTCCGGCCCCGGATGCCCGCCGCCGCCCGGGACAGCATGGCCCGGGGGGTGATCTGCATGGAGGCGGCCCGCATGGCCTCGGGAATGCCGGGGACCAGCTTCTCACAGACCGCCAGGGTGGCCTCCGGGGTCACGTCCCGGGGGGCGAAGCCCGTGCCGCCGGTGGTCAGAACCAGGGCCGCGTCCGCCTCGCAGGCGGCCAGCAGGGCGGCCTCGATCTGGGGCTGTTCGTCGGGGACCAGCACGGGCGGCAGCAGCTCAAAGCCCGCCTCCCGCAAGCGCCCCGCCAGGGCGGGACCCGAGAGGTCCTCTCGCTCGCCCCGGAAGCAGCGGTCAGAGACGGTGATGATAATGGCAGTGTAGGACATGGTTTTCGCCCCCGTTTGAGAAATTGAGAATTGAGAGTTGAGAATTGAGAATTGCCCGTAGGGGGCGGCGTCCTCCGAAGCGAAGCAAGTCCTTTAGGGGACGCCCCGCAGGTCCCGACAATTGACAGGTGACAGGTGACAATTGACAATTGTCGGAGTTTTGCAGATTGCCATCTGCAAAAGGAAAAAGTTTTCCCTCCTGTCATTCTGCGCCGTAGGGGCGAGCATCGCTCGTCCACGCTTCTCCCGTCCCTTTTCAAATGTTTTCAAATGGCAATTTGAAAACACCACAATTATTTCATTCTTTCATATTTTCATTTTTTCATTTGAAAGCCTCAGGCTTTCATACCTCCCAGCCGGACAGATACGCCTCCTGCTCCGGGGTCAGCTTGTCGAGCTCCATGCCGATGCCATGGAGCTTATAGGCGGAAACCGCGTCGTCGATGGACTGGGGGATCTCGTAGACGTCGGGGGGCAGGGTGCGGCCGTGGTTCTTCATGTATTCCAGGGCCAGGGCCTGGATGGAGAAGCTCATGTCCATGATCTCCGCCGGGTGGCCGTTGCCGGAGGCCAGGTTCACCAGGCGGCCCTCCGCCAGCAGGTTCAGTACCCGTCCGTCGGGCATTTCATAGCCCACGATCTCATTGCGGCGCGGGAAGGTGCGGACGGCCATTTTGGCCAGCTCCTCGCCGTTGACCTCCACGTTGAAGTGGCCCGCGTTGGAGAGGAAGGCGTTGTGCTTCATCACGGCAAAGTGGCGGCCGACGATGACGTCCCGGCAGCCGGTGGTGGTGATGAAGAGATCGCCCAGGGGCGCGGCCTGGTCCATGGGCATGACCCGCATGCCCTCCATGGAGGCCTCCAGGGCCTTGATGGGGTCGATCTCCGTGACGATCACGTTGGCCCCCATGCCCTTGGCCCGCATGGCCACGCCCCGGCCGCAGTAGCCGTAGCCCGCCACGACCACGGTCTTGCCCGCCACCAGCAGATTGGTGGTGTGCATGATGGCGTCCCAGACGGACTGGCCGGTGCCGTATTTGTTGTCGTAGTAGTGCTTGCACTTGGCGTCGTTGACGTTCATCATGGGGAAGGGCAGCTTGCCCGCCCTGGCCCGGGCCTTGAGCCGGTGGATGCCCGTGGTGGTCTCCTCGCCGCCGCCGATCAGCCGGTCCGCCAGATCGGCCCGCTCCCCGGTGAGCAGGTCCACCAGGTCGCCGCCGTCGTCGATGATCAGATCCGGGTGGCAGGACAGGGCCGCCACCAGCAGGTTTTTATACTCCTCCGTGCTGACCCCGTGGATGGCGTAGGTCTCCACGCCCAGAGAGGCCAGGCCCGCCGCCACGTCGTCCTGGGTGGACAGGGGATTGCAGCCCGTGGCGTGGACCTCTGCGCCCGCCGCCTGCAGGCAGGTAGCCAGGTAGGCGGTTTTCGCCTCCATGTGGATGGACAGGGTGATCTTCATGCCCGCGAAGGGCTTTTCGCGCTCCATCCGCTCCCGGATGGCCCCCAGGGCGGGCATAAAGTCCTTCACCCAGGCGATTTTCATACGGCCATACTCGGCCAGGGACATATCTTTTACAATGCTCATAGCTGCACCTCGTTCTCTTGTTGTGATTGCCCTGAAACAGAAATAACGGCAGGGCGAGTTCGCTCTGCCGCTATTGTATCGGGTTTCGGGAAAAATGTCAATGCGGAATTGCAGGGAAGCGGGCCGCGACAACAAACAAGGTAAGAATGAAGAAGTAATACTGAACTCCCATAGAAACCTTTAATCTGCTCCGGCAGAAATGGTGCCATACTTCNNTCGTCTGGCGCAATTTCTGCTCGGACCATTTTTCAATCTTTCTATGGGAGTTCAGTATAAGAGGAAAGAATTGGCAGACGGAGGAACCTGTCCCGTGGCGCACAGGTGTGCGCCGCTACCGGGGCCGGTGCGAGTTGCGGACGGCAGGGTGCCGTCCCTACGCCCCCTGATCCTTGATCCCTGATCCCTGCTTGCCCGCCCCGCAGTGATGGGCCGACAGATTGTCGGCGCTACAGCCGATCAGTCGTCGTGGGTCAGGGTGACCACCAGGACGTCCTTGGCGCCGACCTCGGCCATGGTGGAGGTCTCCCCGGCGTAGAGGAGGGTCCACTGTCCCTCCGGAAGCTGGGCGGGCAGGGCCTCGTTGCTGGGGTTGATGAGGGCGGTGGCCACGGTCTCCCCTTCCAGGGTCCAGGTCACCTGGATCACGTTGTTGTCCAGGATCTCACAGACGGGCTCGGCCTTGGTCAGGAAGGGATTCTCCCGGCGCAGGGCGATCAGGTCCCGGATCAGATCGTGCATCCGCAGCTCCAGGCTGCCCTCGGTGAGGGCGTCCCAGTCCAGGTTGTTGACCGCGTCGGAGGACTTGTAGGAGTTGTGGTCCCCCTGCTTGGTGCGGAGCATCTCCTCGCCCGCCAGCAGGAAGGGCGTGCCCTTGCCCAGGAAGAGGATCTCCTCGCCCAGCCGGTTCATGGCGAAGCGCTCCTCGTCGGAGGCGTCGGGGTTGGATTCCAGCAGCTTGTCCCAGATGGTGTTGTTGTCGTGGCAGGCCATATAGTTGATGACCATATCGTTCTCCGCAGACCAGCTTACCGCGCCGCTCTTTGCGCCGCCGGTAAGGCCGAACACGACCTTTCCGGCCGTGGCGGCATTGGCCTTGCCGTTGATGTAGCCCTGGTCCTTGGCGTCAAAGACGCTGCCCTTGAGGCCGTCCCGGATGGCGTCGTTGAACACCGCCACCGCGCCGATGCCCTCCCCGGTGGGGGTGACCTTCTTGATGTTGGTCTGGTTGGCCTGGAGGTTGTCCCGCAGCTCGGTGACGCCGCCGGTCCAGCCCTCGCCGTATAGGATGGCCTTGGGGTTGATGGCGTGGACCGCCGCCTCAATGGCCTGCATGGTCTCCACGTCATGGAGGGCCATCAGGTCGAAGCGGAAGCCGTC
>LXOW01250831.1_pt1 | contig 18544 bp, 22 predicted proteins | sample 1368591 | NCBI WGS metagenome assembly LXOW01 (sample SAMN04884650, study PRJNA319009) | bovine gut metagenome | isolation source: Cow rumen | host: Bos taurus | place: Italy: Legnaro (PD) | collected 2014-07-09
TTAATTCTTTATCATCACCTGCTTTACACAGAAATCCATTCTCGCCATCAACGATAACACCATCAATGCCTTCGTTACGAGAAGCAATAGTAATGCAACCGCGAGCCATAGCTTCTAAGTAAACAAGTCCATAAGCTTCACCCCTACTTATCATAACCATACAATCAGATTCATCGTAAATCTCTTTGATGCTATCTCTTGGTATTTTACCTAGTGTTATTACATTATTTGACAATTTTAAAAGCTTAGTTTTAGAATGAATCTCATTAATCAAAGATCCTGATCCAACATATGTCAAATAAAAATCATTGTCGGGATATACATTGATCAATGCATTTAAAACTTGTACAGGATACTTCCTTTCAATCAAATCGCCTACATAAACAAATCTATGTAATTGTTTTGTATAATTATGACGGTTTTCTTTTGTAATATAATCCTCAGGTATTCCGCTATAACAAATGAAAGATCGTTGTACTTTCATGATATGTTTTTCAAATTCTTTTTTTACAGAAAGACTACGAAAGCCCCATACATCTATTTTATTGCATAAATCTAAAAGTCGACTACCATAGACTTTCCTAGTCAATTCTATGTCTCCATGCATTACTATAGCACTGATGGCATTAGGCCAGACTTCTTTTAATTGGCCAATAATTTCAATCTGAGGATTAGGGAAATGACCCACTATTATGTCTGGATTAAAACTATCATTCTCAAGCCAATTAATAGTTTTATTAATCGCTTTTTTTATTGCACTTTTAACAAAACCGCCATGTGNNCAAAACCGCCATGTGGTATCGGCTTAAACATTGCTATACGTAAAACAGGCACTCCATCCATTGCATATTTTGCATCTTTGAGACGTTTTGTATAGACAACGGCTCCTGTTTTTGCTACTATCTTTTGTCGGAACAGACGCCCTAACCAGTATAACGGTAACGGAAAAGATGGTTCATTATGAACAACACGTACGTTATAACCCATCTTTATCCATTCTCGCGCAAAAAAATGGCATACATAAGTTCCATGGTTGTTTTCCGGCAAAGGATAAATTGATGTAATAAGCAGTATATTCATTATTTTTTGACTTGTTTTTTACTTTTTTTAATTTTTACCTTTGACAAATCTATCTTTCGCCCCATCTCGAGTAACGCTTCTTTTGTATAGAAGTCCATAGTACCTCCAAGTGAGGTGAATGTCATTTCACCGAAATAAATCTTCCCATTTGTATAATATAAATCGACACGAACCTCAGGGAACCCCTGCGACAGTTTTTCTGCCACTGCCAACATCTCATCAAGTTTTTCCGGTTTTGGCAGAATGGTTTTTGATTCACGGTAATGCTCATTAAATATGGACATTTCAGGGTGATAATTCCATTCGCGGTCAAACATCGAAACGTAAGTATGACCGATTACCCTGTTCAGGCATACCCAAACATAATATGCCTTTCCATTGAAGCACCATATTTTATAATCTATCAGCGACGTAGATAACTTTGAATCCTCTTCCGATTGTTCGATGTATTCCTCCGCAATAATCCTTGGGACGATGTTCTGGTAGTGAAACTCTGTCGTTTCTTCGCCAATTTTCATCTTCATCCATTTCTCAAGCATTGGTATTGTTTTCTCCATGTCAAGGCTACTCTTGTCTTTCACCACCAGTACTGTACCGCTGCCGTTGGTTGTTTTTAACACAAACCTTTGAGGTAAAGCATTCCAATCAATTTCCGACACATGATCCCACTTGCCATAGAGTTCTACAAGAATATTTGACAAGCCTCTTTTTGCCACAAAGTCTCTGACAGCATATTTGTCGGCGCACAACGTCCATTCTGATGTATCAGAATACAACGAAAGCCAATGTATTTTTTCGTTCAAGTCTTTCGGTGTTTTCAAATCCAAGAAACGGCCAAATTCTTTGTAATAGCGCATTTGGGCCATGGCCACAGGGAAATGGCTGTTTACAAACTTCACACATTTTCTGTACTGCTTTGATAATTTTAATGATTTCATTTCTTTTATCTATTTATCATTGTTATTTCTTAGGTAACGTTCTACTATCCAGCGATGGCTCTCGCATTGCAATGCATTCAACAAATACATCTCATCCTCATCACCTAAAAGCATACATCCAAACAACCGAACGATGTATTTGATTCGCATTTTTAATGACACGCCACAAACGCCGCGAAGCAAACCATACTTAAAACCCATCCATTTTTTAGCGCATATTGAATTAATATACTCGTTATACTCATTATCTTTTTTTAATAGCCTGTTGGTATAATCCACATAATCACGCATACGGTCGCTTTCATCAATCTCTATTATCCCAGTTTTGTCGTCAAAACATACAAAATGCTCTTTTGCTTCAATCATATCACCAATATTCAATTCAACTACAATACTTTTATACCATAAATCATCGTAAGTAAGCTCGTCAAAATAAAAGTCACCCAAACTATAATAAATAGGTTTGCCCTGATAATATTCCCATCCCTGTGGACAATGCGGATGGCTTGCAACAACAGCATCGGCTCCCCATTCGATAAAACGTTTGTATATTTTGCGCCACTCTGGCAATGGTGCTGCAGTATGTTCAACCCCTGCATGGGGGAAAACTAAAAGACAATCACACTGCATTCTGGCATCCTTTATAATATCAGGAATGTCCAATGAGTTTATCCATGCAGTACCATAAGATGAGTCGTTTTTACTATCAACCGTTCCAAATTCTTTTTGAACAAAAGAGCACAGACCTATTTTTTTACCCCCAACCACAAAATATCGAACCGAAAAAGCATCGCTGGCATCCCCCGCTCCAATAGTAATAATTTCACCAAAAGCTTTTATGGTAGCTTCGCATCCCTCTTTATCATAATCCATAATATGATTATTCGCAAGTAAGATAGTATTGAAGCCCATTTTTTTCAATACAATCGGTGCGTCTGCCGATTGATTAAGTGTTGGACCACTCTTTTTTATCGGCTTCCCTTGGGGACATTTGATTGGTGCCTCAAAGTTACATATTTTTATATCTGATTGGGCTAATAAATCGGCAACCTTATTGTCAAGTTTTATTTTTGAGGGATCGGCTGCACGAAAGTCTCCACAAACTATAATCTTAATTTTCTGCATTCTCCATGTGTTTTTTTGAANNCATCAAAAAAGCAATTTTCGAACGATAATAACGACAAGGCCAAAATTTTTTTATGTATAATAAATAATCTGTTCGTCCAGTCGTGGGTTTATACATGTATCTTTTGCGTTGAGCAAATGTCATAATTGAGGTATCGATATCTATTTCACCTTTTTTTCGATGTTCGTTCTCGCATTCACCCACAAAAGAGTATGTAGTCAACACAGGTATGCCAGCACGCGTAGCCATACGGGAATAGTCATAATCACAACCACTGTGAACATACCTTGTATCGAAAGTCCCGATCTTATCTACCACCTCTTGAGCAAAGAACATCACATTGGCACAAGCCACGGCACAAGACTGTGGTTCTATTTCTGGTTTAAGCAATTTTGACGTGCTACCCCCAAATGACACTTTAAGTGTTTCGGGGTCGCGAATAAAACCTGTAACAAGAGGATGCTTACCAAATCTCTCAACGCCAAATTTATCAGTTCTCATTAAATCATCAAAAAGATTTGGCAACATTACAGTGTCATCGTTTATTAGAAGATAGTAATCCCAACAGGAAGACACTTTTAAAGCCGCATCCCAAGCAAAGCGCATACCACCAGCCCAAAACAAATTGCCGTCACCTTTTATGACATGCAAAACGGTTTCATCGGGAAATACAGCACGTGCTGCACCAGCAGTGCCATCGGTACATCCGTCATCAGTAAGAAAAATTTCCATTCGGATTTTCTCTTCCGCACTTTCATTATACACAGCCCAAGCATCCTTAAGGCTCTTCAAACAAGCCACTGTCTTTTCACGACGATTATGGCAAGTAAGCAGTGTTAAAATATTCATTTCTATTCAGTTTTTATTCTATACATTTTTGTGATTTCTCATAATTTACCATAAGTGGCAAAAATACTAACACCGTACAATACATCCAGTTTCCAAGAATATTCTTCAAAAACTCCATTGCAACAAAAGAAAATATTCCTAAAATAATAAAAATCCGTTTTTTTGAAACAGTACAACAATACATATCCCGAAACGTCATAATAAAAAAGAGAATATATGGAGCTATACCTACAATACCAAACATTGCCAAACGATCCAAAATGATGGAATGATCACCTATCTCATTTCTATCATTTACACCCAATATAGGACTATTGATAAAAGCAGTGAATGATTGTTCATACAAATTTTTTCTTGAAGTGAGGTCTCCTGCCGATTCGGCCCCATAAATGATATTATCTTCAAAATTTTGAAGTTTTCCATAATTCGAGTTATCAGTCGGCATCACCTGCTCTAAATAATGAATAATATTTAACTGGAGTGTATCAGATGATAATAGAAATGTCAACAATGAAACAACTGCTAAAACTCTAATGTTCTTTTTTGTTGAAAAACGCTGACTTGTAAACAACGAACTAACGAGTGCAAAAAATGCCAACAATAAGGGAGTTGTAGTTCCAGAAGTCCACACCAAAAGCAGAACAAATAACAGAAGCGCCATCACCAACAATCTTACAAAAGTCTTAAGGTCCTTTTTTTTCAACCACATGACAATAGGAGGTATCAGTATTGGCAAAGCGTGAGGCATACTATAATCACAGACTCCCAATCGATAATACGGACTTGCTCCACCACCTGCCATATTAGCTGTCGCGGCAATACGCACAATATCTGGATTTGCCAAATCGACAATAAAAGTTGCTATACTTGTGAATACAATAATAAACAAGATATAATATAAAACCAGATTACGTACCTGCTCTGAACTTTTGTGCAACAAATAATAACTCACACCACCATAAAAAGACAAAGTGAGAAACTCAAAAATCACATCAGCCCAAGTTTGATAATAATTGTCACCTGAAATATAATTAAGAATTATAATTATGGTATAAAAAATTATTGCTAAAAAAGCTTTTGTTCTGAAAAATCCGGGGGCTACAAAAAAAAGTGCCATCACACCAACAGCCAGCCATATCCAGGTACGCGCAAAAAGGGTAACCCAACCGCCCAGAAAACTCCAAGCATTAACCATAATAACAAAAGGGATTACCCATTTGAAGATACTATTATTACTACTTGTTTCCATCAGATAACAACAATTCGTTTGGAACTGGTGTTCCCTTATAATAATTATTTATTATAGCACAAAAGTTAGCAGAAAGTTGGTTACCAATCTCTTCATTGTTATAATGCAAAGATGCATATTCCTTGCCATTAGCAGCTATCTCTTTAACTCTATCAGGATGATTCAATGAAAACTTCATCTGTTCATATAAATCATTCACATCCTCCATTTTTGCCGACAACAAGCATTGTTTTTGTTCATTTATCTTTTTAACGACAGGCAATTCATACACTATTGTTGGCATACTCATAAGCATTGCTTCGCGGACTGTGCTATTGAAAGCAGTAATGCCAGGTAATACTACAACGCGAGCCTTTTGAACTTCTGCATACAAGTCATCGAGTAGCTCGATTCGGGGTATAAACATCACATTATTATTAATTCCAAACTCATTAACCAACGCCATCAAATCAACAGGTGCCGAACCTATCATACAGAGTGATGCATCAGGAAAGTCTTTTACTAATTTGGCCATTGCTTTCACAACATCATCGATACCCTTATTTTTTGTCATTCTACCGAAAAAAACAAAATCATAAATCTTATCAACCTCATTTAAAATTGGTGGTTGGTGTGAAGGGAATTTTACCTTTAGGCATTGTGCTTCAGGATTGATGTTGTGGTAAAGCGAATAATATCCTATACCATTAGTTCCAAAATAACGTACCTTTTGGAAGATTCTTTTCTCTACCTCCGCACGATAACCACCTGCCTCCTTGGTATATTGAGCTAATCGAGGGTTGTTCAACACCGTTTGGAGCAACACATAAATAGGATGGTTATCAACATCCAGCACAGCAGAAGAATACTCTGGATTTTCGGCACCACACAACACCACAATATCTGGCTTTATTTCATCAATGAGTTTTTTTATTCTCTGGCGATGGCTTTTGTAATCCAATCTCTCTGCAATCTTAAATTTTGCATTAAGAGTATCACACACAAGATTCGAATCTAATTTCAAAAAATGATAATGNNTGGATGTTTTTCAAACTCTTGAATAAAATCAGACACCCACACCCCCTTGTCAAGATGATTAAAAACTGGGTGTTTGACAAACCTCATGATAGCATTTCTAACCTTCCATTTCTTCAAGCGCAACTTCTCTCTAACAATTCGGCTTGAAAAACTACACAGAAAAAGAACCTTTGGTTTAATATTATTCATTTTAATTATTATTTCTCATATTTTGTGGCAGGATTTCCCAGCCAAGTCTCACCATCAGGTATATTCTTTACCACCACAGCACCCATACCTATTTTGGCACCCTCTCCAATAGTGCGTTGGTCACGAACAATAACATCCGAAAAGATCGTGGCATTCTTACCCACATGAACGGATCCACACAACATGGTATCGCCCGTAATCCATACATTCTCTTCAAGCACACAATTATGTGCAATAAAACATAAGCCATTCATCTTGCAACCATCTTTAATCACAGTATCACTCAATGCGCCGCGAGCAATTTGGCAGTTGGCACCTATTTCCACATCATTCCCAATCACAACCCCACCAAAATGGGGAAATTTGGTTAAATGTCCTTCAGTATCACGCGAACATCCTAACCCATCAGTGCCAATAACAGCCCCTGCCTGAATCAGGCAACGGTCGCCAATTGTCACATCATCATAAACGACAACATTGGGCATTAATACCGTATCAGCACCGATATGAACTTTCCCTATGACGCAACCAGCACCGATATAAGCAGTACTATCAATAATTGCACCTTCATCAATCACAGCAGATGGGTGAATACCCGGTTGTTTCTTTTCCACGAAAAAATGATACGCTATCTTTATCATAGCATTTCGAGGACTCTTTACATGCAAAAGAACCTTGCTTTGCTGAAGCATAAGTTCACTATAGACCACTGAACTATCTGAAAGAATCACCTTGGCTGGACTCGTTTCAGCGACTTTTTGCTTGTCTATTTTCGATGGATTAATCCAATCGAGAGTGGTTTTATTCACATGCTGAGCATCTGCCAAATTGTCAATAATCACACCTTGTGTATTACCATAAACGTTTAAAAGGTCTTCTCCTAGGCATGCAATAATCTTCTCAACTGAGATTTTTATTTTTTTCATTTCTATTATTCTAATTATTGGGAACTTCTAATTATACTTGATTTACTTGTTTTCGGGTTGTCAGGATGCCGAAGTCCCGTTTGGGCAGTCCTTCCAACTCGGTGCAAAGTTATGCGTTTCTGTCCTATTTGACAAACTTTTGGCTCATTTTTTTTTGATGGTTTGTATGTATGTATCAGAGAGTTGTCTTGTTGTTTTCTATTGGTCTTGCAAGAGTTTGAGCCTGACGATTTGCTCGTAGCGCGACATGTTGTAGGTCAGGTTGATCAGCCCTATTACCGCCGTCGCCCGCGCCAAGCCTACCGTCCTGATGTACAGCCTATGCATCGTGTTCTCCATAAAGCCGAAGATGTGCTCCACGCGGCATCGTGTCTTCGACTTCTTCCTGTTCGACTCCTTCTGCTCCTCGGTCAGTGGGTGCCCGCGGTAGCCCTTCTCGCATATCTCGTCCTTCATCCTGTACTTCTCCAGCGCATCCTCCTGGCCCACATACGCGCTGTCACCGAACAGCGGCTGTCCCTTGTCCGAATCCTCCAGCAGCGTGTCCGTCGGCTGTGAGTCGTGAACCGAGACCGGTGTCACCTCATGCTTCAGTATCAGCTTGCTCTTCGTGTCGCCCTTGATGTTGTTCTTGTAGCCGAAGTAGTTCTGCCCGCCCTTCTGCGTCCACCGGGCGTCCGTGTCCTTGTGCCGCTTCTTATTGGCCTTGTGCTTCCTGTCCTCCTCGCTGTCGCCTTCCTCCGGCTCCCACAATCCTCCGCCTTCGCCCGCCTTGATGCGCTTGTTCTCGTCGGGCGTGTTGCGCTGCTTCGGAACGCTCACGAAGCTTGCGTCCACCATACGCCCCTCGCTGAATATCAGCCCCTTCTCGTTCAGGTAGTCCACGAACTTCTGGAACAGGATGCCTACCTCCCCGCTCTTGGCAAGACGCTCGCGGAACAGCCATATCGTGCGGGCATCGGGAACCCGGTCGCCTTCGGCAAGCCCGAGAAAACGGCGGAACGACGTGCGGTCCACTATCTGGTACTCCGCCTGCTCGTCGCTCAGGTTGTAGTAGCGCTGAAGCACCATCAGCTTGAACATCATCACCACGTCATAGCGCTTCGCGCCCGCGTTGCTCTTGCGCTCCTTCGGCAGAAGCGCGTCCTCAAGCTCCGACCTGAACATCTCAAAGTCTATCACTTGCGACAAGCGCTCCAAGGGGTCGCCCATCTCCGAAAGTTTGCGCTCCTTGTCTTCCTTGTCAAACAATGTCGTGTTGCCTGTCGTCTTGTACTTTCTCATGTTTTCTTTCTCCTTTGATTCATTTATCCTATTAACGACAATTTTACAACTTTATTGTTTGATACACAATATTTTATGTATTTTTAGAAATGCCCTAATATTATTTCTTTAAATAACGATCAAGGTGGACTAAAGAAAGCATTTTCTGACGCTCCTCCTTATCAAGAACAAATATGAATCCTAAAGCAGCCACTAAAGAAGCGCCGCCTACAAGCACAATTGCCAAACGACCCCAAGATGGTTCCATGACAGAAGTAATACCCCATAGAGCCAATACTGTTATTACAGCCACCATAACACACGGCAGTAAACATTGTCGCAAAAACGCCCCAATGTTCAATTCATAATAACCATGAGCCATCACAACGTTAACCACACATATTATCACAGAAATAGCAATAGTTAAATAAAGAGCTGAATAGAAGTTAGCACCTAATTTAAATGCCACATAAATTAGAGCCAAATTAAGCACATAGAGTGATGACATTATAACTTGTTGTTTTGTTATATTTCCTGTTGCGTGAACACCTTGATATAGGAAATATGTAAACGATGAGACATTGGCATTAATCAAGACCAATATCGCTAATTTATCAGCATACTCAGGTGGTTCTTTCAACCAGATAGTGAGCAGTTGCGTCATTTCGAACATTATTGGCAGAGATAATAGCAACAAAAGAATGGCTGTTATTTTTGTTCCCATAAAAATCAAACGGTGCATTGATTGTTTATCACCTGCTCCGTAAGCAGACATCATTTGGGGTACCATAGGTTGCTTAATATTGACAACAAAGGTACTAACAAAATGAGATACCTGTGCGGCAATAGCATAAGCCGCATTGATAGCCAAACCAAAGAAAACATTAATTAGCATCACCAACCCCTGCTTGCGTCCTAATTCAGCCAATACCGTAATGACCAAAAGTGAGATAAACCCGAGCATCTGCTTGATTAAATCTTTGTCACGACAAATTCTACTATGAGATTCAGGGTATTTCCGTGCCGAAATAAAAATAGATGAAACATAATATATTGACACTGCCAAGTTTAACAAAGAATAGAGAATGAGCTTATCAAAACTTATCGTATAAAGCAGCATCAGAACCCCAAGTCGCAACACAGCTTGAACAATCTCAATGATTGCCAATTTAGAAAACTCTTCATGGGCTTTCAGCAAAGCATAGTTTGGAACATTTACGATATTCAACACCATTGAGCAGATTGATATTTGAAATACCACATGAGCGGCAAACATTCGCTCAGGCGGTATATTCATCTTACTCAAAAAGAAGACTGCGAATATCTCACACAAAAGGAATGTTATGGTTGCTACAATAATATGCAAATACAACCCTACGCCAAACACTTTGCCTAATGCTTCCTTATTTCCTTTCCCCATTTCAATGTTAAAGAAACGCTGAACCGCAGTTCCCATTGAAGCATTAAGAAAAGAGAATAGCGATACAACACCACCTACCAGATTGTTCAGCCCATAGTCATCAGAACCTAACAATTGCAAGGTCATTCTGGCGGTTAAAAAACCAATAACCATAGTGATGGCGGTACGTATGTACAATGCCACAGTGTTTTTTGCAATTTTCCTATTATCTACCGCAAAAGCCATTTTTAATCCTCCTCATCATCAGGACACAACATTCCTTTTCTGTGTAAGCCTTCCACTTGACCCTTCACTAATCTTTCAGCATGGTCATTCATTATTTTTTCAAAGCGTTTGCGTGGTGAAAGCACCTCCTCAGCCCAATTGCCATCATGCGTCAGCACTTGCAAATGCTGCACCTTTTCATCGTTTAGTACATCCTCTAATCGGTCGAAACGCCAATAACCTAAACTGTCGCCACAATAGTTATAGTGCTGTTTGAAATAAGAAGAATATACATTGATTAACCCACCATATTTATACTCTAGACAACTTTGGGTGAATGGAGTCGTGTTATGAAAGGAGAATGTATCAACCTTTATTCCAAAGTTTTTCTCCAAATATTCTTTATCTAAAACGATGAATTCATCCAACTGTTTTTCATCTGAAATACCCCAGTAGGCGGAGTCAAAATGCAGCCCAACCAAATGACCCAAGTCTTTAATCTTATGGAAAACCTCTCTGTAGTGCATGTCAACCAGATTATAACATGGACAATGTAATTGGAAAAAGTAGCTCGCAGTCACTCCTTCTTTATTTTCAATCTGTGCCATTTTTAGGGCGATATCTGGCTCAAACTCCACGTCGTGTCGCCAGATAATATCTTTACGTTCTGGCACAAACTCATCCTTATGCAGAATGAATTTAAATCCTTTCTCTTTTGCCAACTTGATGAGTCGTTGATAGTTCTCTAACGTAAAATCATCAAAATGATATTTTTCTCGATTAGTCATAATTATTTAGCTTTTGGCCTTTGGCTCTTGGCCATTGGCTTTTTGATTATAAAAAATTGCTTTCGGCTAATAGCCAACNNCGACCACCCCGAGCTTTAATCTTCTCCATCAAATGAGTAATATGGAAAAACTCATTCTCCGGTATCTCTTTAATACATGTTGGATTTAGGATATACACACCCGTATTCACTTGATATGTCAACTCAGGTTTTTCACTGAGCGAAACCATCAATCCATCTTCACCTGTCTCTATTACACCGTAAGGAATACGGAAACTCTTCACCATAGTAACAATAGTAAGATCATTATGGTTCTCCACATGATAGTCATACACATCCCGGTAATCCTGTTCATTGATACTATCGCAGTTCGACACGAAAAACGGCGTTGAAATCTTTCCTTTTAACAAAGAGACACTTCCTATGGTACCAAGTGGCTTTTCCTCTTGGAAAAATTCTATATCATACTTATGTTCGAGCTGACCGAGATAGTATTTCATTATGTCGGCCTTATAGTTAACCGACATATAGAACTTCGTACATCCAATCTCTTCAAATTGGTCAAGAATGGTTTCCAATATGGTTTTATCTCCAATTGGAACAAGCGGTTTGGGAATCACATTAGTAATAGGTTTTAGACGAGTACCTTTCCCTCCTGCCATGATAACAACAGGCAGAGTGATTTTTTCACGATCGTTCAGTTCTGCTTTTTTGAACAAATCATTCCAGAACCACACATCCACCAACTCGCCTTTCTCGTCCAAGATAGGCATCACCTCGGCACGCATACGGCGGATTTTTTCCTTGATGACATCCTCGCCTTCAGCAACATATCCGTAAACTTTATTTTTGTTTAGGATACGACTCACAGGTTCTGTTAAGGCAATGTTCTTGATAATTGCCCTTTGAATGTCGCCTAAAGTGATCAAACCCTCAAAATGCTTTTCATTGAAAACAAAAAGCGTTTTCACCTTTTGTTTGTCCATAACCCTCATTGCTTCAATAAGCGAGGCATCAAGGTCAATGGCCCTGTTTTCAATTTTGTTATTATTTGACAGCATAATAAACTGTTATTTTTAAACTATTTCTCCAAGCCCAGGGCAAATCGTCTTGCCTTGAGCCATTTGGAGTATTATATCTATTGATCGTTTTGCTTGTATTCTATTTCCATTGGGCAGTTTGGTTACTACCTTCATATTGGGGATATACGAGTCCCCGGTAAAAATCCAGTCGTTCAAAACGTATGTCAAACAACTTGGACAATGACCCGGTGTTGCAATTGCCGTAATGAACAAATCTGGATAAATTTCAACTTTATCGTTGTCGTGAAGCACCGCCACATCAGCTCCTTCATAAGCAAAGGGTGCTTCATGGTATTTTGAGAAATTTTTCTTTTCGTCATAAAGTGCCGTTTTGCCGTAATCTGCTGTATAGACTAGACAATTGGGATATGCTTTGTGCAAAGCATTTATTCCGTATGTGTGGTCGAAATGGGTATGGGTAAGGAACACACCCCTAACCACAACTCCTGTTGGGATAGCATCGGCAACCTTGTTGAAGTCACCGATGTCTATCAGCCAGCAGTAATCATAGGCATCATCATACAACACATACGTGTTTGATGTAAAAATCCGATTTACAATTTGCTTAACTTGAAGCATTAGCCCATAAAGTCAAGAATATCTTGTACGGTTTTAAACTCACGAATCTGCTCTCCCGTGAGTTTCTTACCACACTCTTCATCCATCATAACAATTAAAGACAATTTAGCCATCGAATCATATTCTTCGACTTCAGCTAATACGGTTTCGGGAGCCAAGGTGCCGCCATCAAGCTCAAGCATATCCTCAAGCATTGCAATCTTTTCTTCGTTTGTCATTTTTCTTTGAATTTTAATTAATTATTGAATTGTTTATGTATTTGAAATTCATCTTATGATGTCAATTTTCCACCATCAACAGGCAAGCATGTTCCTGTTATCTTTTGACTCATGTCACTCAGAAGGAATACTATAGCATCAGCAATATCTTCCGGTTGACATGTTCCAAGATATTGGCGCATTTCATTCAAACGATAATCATCTGACCCTTCGCGATAGTCAGCTGCTTCTCTTGCCATCGGAGTGTCAGTTGAACCCGGTGCCACTGTATTTAGACGGATACCCTTGGGTGCTAATTCTTTTGCCAAGCAGCGAACTGCACTATTCATTGCAGACTTTGATGCGCAATAGGCCGTTTTTGTCGCATTGCCAATGAAAGCTCCAACTGCGGATATGCCTACAATATTCATTCCTGAATTGTATGCTCCTTTCTTGGTAAGGCACCGCACAACTTCAACAAAAGAGAAGAAGTTGATGTTCATTACACGGAGCATAAAGTCGTATTTAGACATCTTCAGCGGTCTTACCGAACCCACCCCCGTGCAATGTACATAGCCGTCAATCGCACCATATTCCTGCGTTAATTGTGAAATTACAGGTTCAATAGTCTCTATTGTAGAGAAATCACACACATAGTATGTGTGTCCTGAGCCAGGAAGCTTTTCTACAACTTCTTTCATTTTATCCTCAACCACATCCAGCAGAATCATTTTCGCACCAAGTGATGCCAAAAGTTCAGCTGTGGCAGAACCAATACCGCCAGCACCAGCTAGCACTATTGTTTTTTCTGAAAAATCCATTATTTTTTTCATGCTAAATACCCTCCATCTATGACAATTGAAGTACCTGTAATTGTTTTAACCGCATCACTTAAAAGGAAAGCTACCATTTGTGCTATCTCGTTTGCTTTCACTATTCCTAATGGTGCTGCGTTATCTTGTGTTGCGGTATCACTCCTAACAGCCATTACATCTTGTATATGGGCTTTTTCAGCATCAACATCCACAGCACCTTTTTGGATAGAATTAACACGAATACCCCTATCAGCCAATTCCACCGCCAAACAACGTACCGCCGCATCAAGAGCCGCTTTTGAGGCACAAAATGCCATCTTGGCCTTCATGGCTCTCGAACTGCTAATGCTGCTCATAGCCACAATGCTCGCTCTTTCATTTAAGCCTCTGCTTTTCTTCAGTGCTCTCACCACCTCAATAAATACAGCATAGTTATCGTTCGTAATTTGATTCACCAAATCGGGCTTTACAAATTGCAAAGGCCGGAAATCGCTGTGTACTATATTGAACACTACACCGTCGAAGGCACCGCCTTTATTTACAATATCTTTAATATCTTTTTCTATATCACCGACGGTTAAGTTCTCATAAACAACAAGACGTTCCTCGGTGTTGGATAACATACTCTCATGCAAGAGCCCTAGAATGGCTTTATCCAATCCTGTTTGCCCTCCTACAAACAATATCCGTTTTTGCGATAAGTCGTACCTGTTCATTAACTATTCTTTTCTTTCAAAGTTTGAACCAACTGCCAAATTGCTTCAACAGAATTGAAATTCTCAGGATCCAATTCATTGATACGTACTTGAACCCCAAAAGCATCATCCAATTCAGAAATAATGCTCACCACGTCGAATGAATCAAGAATTCCATCATCAATAAGCGAGGTCTCGTTCTCAAAATCAACATCAGGGCGAATGCCCTTCAAAATTTCCAATAATTTCTCCATTGTTATATTTTTTTTAATTGCATTGTTATTTCTATGTCGTTCTTTTGAAGCACCATTGTTTCTGTTTCTGGGCTAAAACGGGTCATTTCACCCAAACAGACTTTGGGTTGAATCCTATATTTCTCAATCGAATAAGTGTCGCCACAGAAAACAACTTGAGGTACACCAAGTGTTTGCAACGGTCCATAATCCATTGCTCGCAAAAAAGCAGATATCTGTTCACTTCTCCATTTGATGTCTAAAACACCATTATTGGGCTTCTCCCACGAAAAGTGTAGTGTGCTCTTTTCCGTTTGTTGTTTTGCAGTCACATGACCCTCAATCAAGTCTTTTATAAAACCGTTAAACGATGTAATTGCCAGTTGACCATATTGTTTGAGCAACAGCATTGCAGTAGTTTTCTCAGTAATAGGCACACTACGTTGGTCAATAATTGCACCTGTGTCAATTCCCGATGATACATAATGCCACGTGATCCCTGCTTCTTTATCGCCTTCATAAATAGCCCAAGCCTCGGCATTCCTGCCTGGATGCTTTGGCAGTAAGGCACCATGATAGTTGATGATAGTAAGGTTGGGTTTGGCCACAACTTCAGCAGGGAACAGATACCTGTTAGCTGCACTTACTATCAACGATGGTTCTTCAATTGCATTAAGAAAATCTTTCAAATCCCCGCCTTGTAATGAGAGATAATCTATTCCTTTCTTATCACATGAAGCGCGCAAAGATGATAGCCCTGACTTTCTACTCTCAATAAGAGTAGGTTTCAGGTTCAATCCTTTTAATGTATCTGCACACGCAAGGGCAACACTACCAGTGCCTATAACGAAATATTTCTCAAACTTGCTCATTTTTTGTTTGCTTCATATTGTTTCTTTAGCTCAATTCTGTCAATCTTCCCATTCATATTGAAAGGCATTGCCTTCAGGTGGACAATCACCTCGGGGAACATATACACGGGGATGCGCTCCTTCACGAGGTTGATGATGTCCATTGGCTGACCGTCAACCGTGGTATAATACAGCACCAGATTGTCCTGCTCTTGGTCGAAAATGCAGGCGGCATTGGTCACACCTTCGATGGCATTCACAGCTACCTCGATCTCACCCAACTCGATACGGTTGCCCTTGTGCTTCACTTGGAAGTCCTTGCGCGACACGAACACCAAGTTGCCATCGGCTTCGGGTTTCACCAAATCGCCAGTGCGGTAGATGATGTCGTTATAGAGCGGATTCAATGGGTTCTGCACAAACACCTCGTCGGTCTTGGCACGGTTGCCATAGTAACCCAAAGCAACACCGCTGCCTCGCACACAAAGCTCACCAACCTCACCAACGGCAGCTTCGGTGTCATCGTCTTTCAACACAATCACCTGCATGTTGCGGCAAGCCTTGCCGATGGGGATATATTCATCGTCGGCATAATGGCGGGTGACATCAAAATAGGTGCAATCAACGGTGATTTCCGTGGGGCCATAGAGGTTCACAAAGCGCACGTTGGGCAGTTTCTCCTGCCAGGTGCGGAGCTGCTTGGCGGGCATGGCCTCGCCAGCAAAGGTGACCAATCGCAGATGCTCAGGCAATGCCACACTGAGGATGTCGCTGTTGCCCACCAGCACGATAGCCGAGGTAGCCCACAAGATGGCAGTGATATGACGATCGTTCAAGAACGGCATCAGCTGCTTGGTGAAAGTGAAATATTTCTTGCCAATCACATTCAGCGTGGCACCGCTCTTCATGCAGATGCAAATATCCTTGACCGAACCGTCGAAATAGAACGGGGTTTGGTTGCCCAGGGCATCGGCCTCGGTGAACTGGAACGTCTCCACCAACCAGTCAGCCAAATCAATCATACCACGATGGCTGATAACCACACCTTTCGGTACGCCAGTGGAGCCACTGGTGAAGATGCTATAGACAGGGTCGAGGTCAATTATCTGCTCACGAATAGCGGCCAACAACCGCTTGTCAGCGGCATGGTCTTTCACTTCGTTGTAGAGGAATCTTGGTCCGGCAAACTCAATCTGGTCGAGCGTTTTCAAGTCAGCTTCGGTAGTAGCCACCGCAGCAATGGGCTTGCACACGTCGGCAATGAGGCGCACACGCTCGAAAGGCATCTTGCAGTCGATAGGCACATAAAAGTTACCGCTCTCCACAGCACCCATAGCCACCACAAGACCTTCGATACGACGGTCAACAAACACAAGCACTGCACGGCGTATGGCACAGTTTGTGGTTTGGGCAATGGCCGTTCCAATGTTTTTCGCCTGCTGCTGCCACTGTCCGAAGCTAAGGCTCAGCTTATCGTCAGCCAAGGCCGTCTTTTCGGGCAGGCGTTTGGCAGTCTGTTCTAAGTATTCAAGGATATTTGTTATCATAATAATTCCGTTTTATAAACCACGCATATCTTGGAACAATTCATTCGGGTCATTGATAACACCCTCTTCAAATACGGTATCGTCGAATATAACCGGATAAATATCAGCCGTATTGATATGGAATGAGGTAACACCCCATGATAGGCCGATACCAAAACCGCACAGCATCACATTGATTTCCTTATCCTCCTTGTCATCACCATAGCGGTCGCACAACGATACTACAGGAGAAGCACCACTGGTGTTGCCGTACTTGGGCAGGGTGATAGGCATCTTCTCAGTCGGAATCTTGGCTTTTTTGGCAATCTGCTGGAGAATATAAAGGTTGGCCTGGTGAAAAGCGAAGCAGTCGTAATCGTCAATGGTAGTGTTGGTCTGGGCAAGGAAGTCCTTCACCACACGCGGCACATCAAAAACAGTGAATGTAAACACCGAGGTGCCACGCATAAATGAATCATACAAAGAACGCTCAATGCCGTCCTCGCACATCACTTCCTCGTGAGGAGGGTTCATATTTCGGCATCCACCGCCAGGAACAATCAGATAGCGATAACCACTACCATCAGACCTGACCAATGAGTGAATCTCATCTTTGGCATCCTCTGTTTTTTCAATCAGCAAACAAACACCCACATCGCCACCAAGCATCACCTTCGACTTGTCGCGAGGATTGACAGACTTACTGCCCGTGTCACCACTAATAAGCAGAGCCTTTGAAATGTTACTGTTCATCATCATTGAAGCGACCACTTGAATTCCATAAACCACAGCGGAGCAACCAAGAGAAATGTCGAAACAGGCGCACTCCCTGTTGAGACCAAGGCGTTTGTGCACGATAAATGCAGTGGCAGGACGAGGATAATCGGGGCTATGGGTAGAAACCACCAAGGCACCAATTTCATCTTTGTTGATACCTTTTTCCTTGATTAGGTGTTCTGCAGCCACATATCCAAGGTCGCCCGTAGTTTGGTGATAGGAAGCCTTGCGTGATGAAATCACACCCGTCATCTTTTTGAATTTCTCAACCTCTTCCTCACCGAACTGTTCCTTGAAATCGTCCGGTCGCACCTCGGTGCTCGGCATGGCTGTTGCCATTGCCGATATTTTTATACCTTTAAAATTGAATATTGCCATAATAATAGTTTTTTATCCTAAATGATATAGTTTAGCTGCCTGTGATAAATATTGTCCTGGCTTCTTAAGATTCTTAGTAACTATTGAGCCTGGTGAAAGCCACACGTCGTCGCAAATTGTAATACTCGATGAAACTGTTACACCTACACCGACAAAGCACCGCTCACCCACTGTCACATGACCAGCAGTGGTAACACCGGTAGAGAAAAAGGTGTGTTTCTTCACATGTCCACCATGATTCACAATTGAACGAAGCGTTATCATCACATTGTCTTCAATTACAGTTTCCCTGTTTATATATGTCCCATCCGATAATAATATGCCTTCACCAAGAGTTGCAGACGGACTCACATAAGCAGAGGG
>LXOW01209989.1_pt1 | contig 18534 bp, 22 predicted proteins | sample 1368591 | NCBI WGS metagenome assembly LXOW01 (sample SAMN04884650, study PRJNA319009) | bovine gut metagenome | isolation source: Cow rumen | host: Bos taurus | place: Italy: Legnaro (PD) | collected 2014-07-09
CAATAAAAATGTTAAAAAAAGAATTCAATATTAATTGCGTTTTTTTTATTATTACAGAACTTTTAAATTGCAATAATATGGTTTCAGAAAGCACTATTATTGATTTACAAAACAATTATGGCTGTTTAATTGNNTGCTAAATAAACCTATAGAATGGTATGCATACCCATATGGAGAAACGAATTCCAAAGCAATGCTTCAAGTAATAAAAGCAGGTTTCCAATATATTTTTACAATAGAAGCTAATTTAACTACCAGCAAAACACAAAAACATAACTTACCTAGAGTTATGTATACAAGACATGCAAACATCACAGGAATGCCAGACATAAGCGATTACGCAAAGATCGGTTATAGCATTTCTGACTTTATATTTCAAATAACATTCTTTTTATTATTTACTTTTATGGGAATATTATATTTATTTATAGACAAAAAAAAGAAAAAAGAAAAGCAGAGCAGTCTATAAGCCGGGTTCTGTGCCTTTTGTTAAAGGTGCCGATCATCTATCTTGGACTTAAGTTACCCTAAGCCTCTAGCGACCTACCCAAGGTTGTAACGACACGAGCAACGTCTTCCTTATGTTTGGTCTTGCTCCGAGTGGGGTTTACCAAAAGTATTGTCGCCAATACTCTAGTACGCTCTTACCGTACTTTTTCACCCTTACCTTTACGATAAACATAAAGGCGGTTTATTTTCTGTTGCACTTTCCGTCTTATGAAAATCACTCTTCATAAGCCTGGACGTTATCCAGCACTCTGCTCTATGGAGCCCGGACTTTCCTCATTCCTAAAAGGAACGCGATCAGCCAACTGCTCTGCTATTTCTTTTTACTCAACTTTTATATTTCTGCGAACACCTGTAAAACGCATTTTCCAACCAGTAAAACCAGATGGATAAATGGGTTCTTTTTTACGTCTTGAAAAGCCGCATTGTTCACAAGTATAAATTTTTCTTCTCAGTCCTACTGTATTATCGCCAGGTTCTTTCAATACTTCTGTCGTAACTTTAAGCGCTGCATTGCACTTAGGGCATCTCTCTACAAAGAATATTATATAGAATAAAAACAAACCAACTAGTAAACCTAGCAATACTTCTTTAGATGCCCACAAAAATTCTTTTAAATCAAAAGCAGTAGAACCTTCTTCTGGATTAACTTTAGCTTCACGCTTAAGGTCATCAATCATCATACGCTTAATGGCCTTAACTCCTTCAACAAAACCTACTCCATCTTGATTATTTTGATTATTAGGTAAAATTACCTGATTAAGTATATTTTCACCCATTTCTTTAGTAATCAGATATTTTAGCCCAACACCGACTCTTAAATGTATTTTACCTTGTAATTCACCTTCTGGAATCAACGCATAAAGTAAAATCCCTCGTTTTTCAGTATTAATGTTCCTTATCCATTCAGCAAAGAAGGAATCTACTAAGCCTTGAATTTCATCAGGTGAGGCTATTTTTTGAGTTTTAATCAAAACTCGTATATTTGTTTTGTTTTCAATCTCACGACAATCTGAAGCTATAATAGAATAATTCGTGCTCTGTATTAACCCAGCCTGATCATCTATATATTTGGAAAACTCTATATTGGCTTGCAACTGTAAAGCAGTAGTATCAGACGCTTTATCGGCNNACAAAAAACATAATAAGAATTATTATGATTTGTTTAAAAGATAAACACTTGTTGGCTCGTAAAAAACTCATTCTCTAGAACCTGTCCAATATAATATAACTCCGCAATTTGAGCATAACTCGCCTTCATCATGGGATTTAATCGCATTAGCAAAACCACCATGAAAAGCCATTCCACACTTAGGACAAGCAGGCTTATCTATTCCAAAAAGCACTCTGCCACCTTTTTTAGATCGTAATTCTTGGTAAACAATCAAAGACTGTTTATCTACAGATAGACTGTTTTGATTTCGTTCAGTCTTTTTAAGTTCAGCTTGCTTTCTTATACCTATTATTTCTTCAGAAGTTCTTTGTTTAACTAAAGCCAAATGTTCTTTTCTACCAGCAGTAAATTTTGTGCCTTTGTCCGTATCAGCCTGAAGCTTATCTATTTTTTCAATATCTTCAAGAACTTTTGTTTCAAGCTCATCCTTTTTTTCTTCTAAGGTTTGAGTTTCTTTTTCAAAAGCTTTGTATGCCGCTGGTTTTAAACCTGCACTACGCATTTTAAGACCNNTTTCTTAATTTTATCTTTTTAAGTAAAGCTAACTTTTTATCGTTAAGCTTAATTTCTTCCTCAACATCGCTTTGCATCTTTGCGACTTTTTGTTTTTTTTCGGCTATTTGAGAGTCAAAAGAATCAAGTTCAAGATCAAGTTCCTGTAAAGGAATTAACATCTTACATGCAATCACTTTATACCTCTTTAATAATATGGATAAAAAAGAATATCAAATCGAGCCATAGCTGTCAAGTTTTGCAACAAAGTATACAACAAAAATGCTTAAAAAAAACTATAAAAAATTTGAAAATNNGAAAAAAGTCAAAAGACTTTAAAAACATATACGAAAGGAGTAAAATATTATGCATCTTAGTATATTGGTATTTTTCCAGCAGTATTTACAGAATCTTATAGATAACGTTTCATTCAGGAGATAACTATCTTGATCAGAGACTTTAAGCCGTCAGACCTTGAAACTCTTATCACCTTGTGGTACCAGGAAAATTTAACCGCACATAGTTTCATAAAACAAGAATACTGGCAAAAGAAATATTATAGCGTAAAAACAGCTATAAAATCAGCAAAAGTTTATGTTTATGAAAAAAACGATGAAATAAGGGGTTTTATAGGAACTACGGGAAATTACATAGCAGGTCTATTCGTAAACAAAGATTTTCAAAATAAAGGTATAGGCCGTAAGTTGCTAAATAAGGTTAAGTCTAATGTATCAGATATATATTTGAATGTTTACGTTAAGAATTCAAAAGCCGTTAAATTTTACAGAAAAAACGGATTTAGAATTGTTGATACGCACAGAGATAGCGAAACTCGAAAAAAAGAGCACGTTATGTTCTGGAAAAGATTAATCTTACAAAGAAAGAAGAAATTAAAAAGAGTAAAATTCGGTAATAAACCGTTTATTACCGAAAAGCAAAGAATAATGAAGCATAAAGTATATTGTTAAATCTAGCTAATTTAAGCAGTAAACATCTTTACTTGCCCAATAAGTTTTTTAATCTCATCAAGTTGGGCTTCGCATGGTCCTTTATGGCCAGCATCTGCTGCACCGGCTGCCAATCCAACTATTGCAGATTCAATTAGAGATTTGCCGCAAAGTCTGGAATAAATCAAGCCACCTAATGTAGCATCACCACAGCCAACAGCAGAAACAACCGCAGTTTTAGCGGGTTCAAAAGTATAAATAGCAGTGCCGTCCCATAAAATAACAGGGGCGGCACCGTCTGTTATCATAGCTCCTTTTATTTTATATGAAGAGAGCATATTAAAAAAACTTTTTCTCTCAGATTCTTCAAAAGGGTCTTTACCAAAAGTTAAAATAGCTTCTTCACGATTATGCTTCAAAAAAAATCCACCAGCTTTACAGGCCTCTAATAAAGGTTTTCCACAAGCATCAACATATACCTCGCCATTAAATCCTTCTATAGTTTTAAGCATACGTAAATACAAATCAGGATGACTATTGCCTGGAATAGAACCTGAAAAAGACAATATACTGGATTTTTTAGATTCTTCTTTAAGCAATAGAAGCATTTGGTTAATTTCGCTTTCGCTTATTTCACTGCCTTCTTCCATCCACCATCTGTGCTTTTTTCCGTTATCTTCTATAATACTCACGCCCATGCGTGTTTCTGACGAAGTTTCAACAAACTTTGCATTAATTTGTTGTTCTTTAAGCTTTTGTTTTATCTTTTGTCCATTATGACCACCAACAAATGTAAGAGCAGAAGCTGAAACTCCAAAAGTTTTGAGTATCCTTGCTACGTTTATTCCCTTCCCTCCAACAGTATAGGGAATTTCTTTGAGTCTAGCACCACCAATAAAATCAGAAGAAGTTTCTATGCNNGTTGTAATCATATTTTTGATTATATACTATGTTTAAATAATAAAACAACTCTTATCAACAAAATACATAAAAAAAAGATATAGCTTGATTAAGTATTCCACGGCTCTGTAAAGCGTTTTCTTGTTTTGACTAATTTATAAATTTATGCTAAAATTATTGCTCTAAATAATGGAGGCAATATGGAAGCATTACCTACCGTAGCAATTATAGGTCGCCCGAATGTTGGCAAATCATCTTTAATGAACCGACTTGTCGGTTACAAACACGCTATCGTTGATCCCACTCCAGGTGTTACAAGAGATAGAAATTACGCTGAAGCTGTTTGGAACGGCAGACGTTTTTATGTTATAGACACAGGCGGTCTTGAACCTGATGATTCTAAGCCGCTCATGACATCAATAAAACAACAGGTTGAATTTGCTTTAAAAGAAGCTAATGCAATATTGTTTGTTTGCGATGGCAAAGCAGGACTAGTTCCAGATGACAAACAAATATTAAACTTCCTTCGTCGATATTGGTCTACACATCCAATGTATATGGTAGTAAATAAACTAGACGATGTTTCTCTTCCAGACGAAGTTCAGCTTGCAGAATTTTACGAACTTGGCATAGAGCCAATGTATCCAATCTCTGCTATACATGGTCATGGCGTTGCAGATTTATTGGATGAAGTTGTTAAAAATATGCCTGTAAACAACGTCGATAACGATGAAGAAGATTCTGAATTAGGAAGAATTGCAATAGTAGGTAAACCCAATGTTGGCAAATCTATGCTTTTCAACAGTTTAATAGGACAAAACCGTTCTATTGTTGATAATGTTGAAGGCACAACAAGAGACACTATTCTTTTTGATTGTGAAAGAAACGGCAAAACATACAAATTTATAGATACTGCTGGTTTACGACGCCCGGACAGAGAAAAAGACTCAGTTGAGCAGTATTCCGTATTCAGAACGCTAGACGCCATTAAAAAGACAGACTTGGCAGTTTTGGTTATGGATGCCTCACGGGATGGAATCACCCACCAAGATAAGCGTATAGCTGGAAGAATAATAGAAAGTGGCGCAGGTTGCATTATTGTTTGGAACAAATGGGATGCAGCAAAGCGTGACCAGCATTTATGGACAGATTTAGTTAAGCAAACAAGAGAAGAATTTCCCCTGTTGGAATTTGCTCCAATTATTTCTACTTCAGCTAAAACAGGTTTACACGTTGAAAAACTTTTCGAACTAATAGACAATGTTCAGGAATCTGGTAAACGCAGAATTCCTCAAGATATTCTCAATTCTATTTTATTCGATGCTTTAACAATACAACCACCGCCACCATATAAAGGAAAAGAATTGCGCATAAAATCTCTGGAACAACTTCCCGGTCCTCCAGTAATATTTAAAGTTAGATGTTCAGAGCCTAAAGGCTTGCATTTTTCATATCAGAGATACTTGCTTAATCANNGTCTAAATGAATTACGTCTATGCTATTCTGATTGGATATTTTTTCGGCTCTATTCCGACTGCCTGGCTAATAGCAAAGATATTTTATAAGATAAATATTTTTGAGCATGGCAGCAAAAACATGGGTTCTACTAACGTATATAGAGTTCTAGGCGCTAAGCCTTTTGCCGCAACTCTAGCTATAGATGTTTTAAAAGGTATGACTGCTGTAATAATTAGCACAAAGGTATTCTATGAAACAATGCACCTGCCTGATGCCCCAACATTTGTCTTTATATCGACTATAATGGCTCTTGTTGGACACACTTTATCTTTTTGGGTTAAATTTAAAGGAGGAAAAGGTGTTGCGACAGGTCTCGGCGTTTTCATCGCACTTTCAAGCCATGCAGCTTTTTCTGCATTAGGTGTTTTTTTAGTAATTCTTTTTGTGGGAAGAATGGTTTCTTTAAGTTCTATTTGTGCCGCTGCTTCCCTACCCTTTTTTGTATGGTATTTTAAAGANNGCTTAAAAGTGAACCAAAACCAAAGGAGGATATACAATGAAATTTGCGGTTATAGGCGCAGGCTCTTGGGGAACAGCATTAGCAAACTTACTCGGCGAAAATAATCATAGTGTTATTTTATGGGCAAGAGAGCCAGAAGTTGTAGAAGGAATAAACAGAAATAGGCATAATCCTTTTTTTACTTCAGAACTAGAACTGAATAAAAATATAACCGCTACCAATAATTTAAAAGATGCGGTTGAAAATTCTGAATTGGCATTGCTTTCTATTCCATCAAGTTTTATTGGCTCAGTAATTCTTCCAGTAAAAAATGAATTAAAAAAATTAAAAGGAATAATCAATGTAGCCAAAGGATTCGAACAAGGAACGGGGAAACGTATATCAGAACTTATATGCAATGTGTTANNTAATATAGCTAGCGAAGTAGCTTTAAAAAAAGTTGGCGCATCAGTAATAGCCGCACCAAACGAAGAAGTATCAAGAATTTTCCAAGAATGTCTTTCTACCGAATATTTCAGATTATATAGCCAAACAGATAGAACTGGCGTTGAATTAGGCGGAACGTTAAAAAATATTTACGCTATAGGAGCCGGTATAGTAGATGGTCTTAATTTGGGCGATAACGCAAAAGCAGCATACCTCACAAGAAGTCTGCATGAAATGATGAAACTTGGCGTTGCTCTCGGCGGTAAAGCCACCACATTCAGTGGTTTGGCTGGTTTAGGAGACTTAATAACAACATCAAATTCTCCAATGTCTAGAAACCATAGATTAGGGGAAGCAATAGCAAGAGGAATATCTCCTAAAGCTTTTCAAAGTTCTACTAAAATGGTCATAGAAGGAGTCGAAGCAGCAAGAATTGCAAGAGATTGGGGAAGAAAACTCAATATTCAGCTACCAATTACCGAAGAAATATGTAACATATTATTTGAAAGTAGTTCAGCTCACGACGCGGCGGCTAATCTCATGAAACGTTCGTTAAAATCTGAGCTGGATTAATTAACGGAGAATTATCATGAAGTTTTTTTCGGGAAAAAATATTGGAATTGTTGCCATAGTAATCTGCGCAGCTTCTGCTTGTTTAGGATATTATATCAGCAAAAACGCTCACAGCATAAATTATGGAAAGTCAAAAGAAATAGTTAAAGATGTTAACGGCAATATTCCGTCAGACTACATGGCTATACAGCAAGACAAAATTACAACCGAAAAGAAAAGCGTTAATATAAATTTCATTTATAATGACCAAAAACTACTAAGTAAAAAAGCTGATTTATATTCGATTACAAAACGCAATGATAAACCAATAAAAATACAAGCCGATGGAGATATTCTTAAATCTATAGAAGACCTCACTCTGCCTGCCGTAAGCGAAGAAAACCAACGAAAAGCAGAAGTAACTAAATTTAACGGATTACAGAAATTAATAGATGGCGAACCCATTGTTGGAGTCGACAAAGAAAAAACTTTGCAGGAATTAGAAAATGTGACAAAAACCAACTCAAATAGTGATACATTTGAAGTTCCAGTATATACAAAGACTTACAATGATGGAGGCTCAGAAAAACTAATGAACGATATGGGTTTTAAAACTCTTATAGCTTCATTTAAGACAACGCATCCCGGACACATTGACGACGCAAACCGAAATGTTAATCTTAGCATAGCTTCAAATAAAATAAATGGAGTTATACTAAAACCAGGTGAAAAGTTTAGTTTTAACAAAGTAGTTGGAAATCGTACAAAAGCTAATGGTTTTAAAGACGCAGGCGTAATTTCTTCTGGAAAAGTTATACCGGGTATTGGCGGTGGAATATGTCAGGTAAGCACAACTTTATACCGTGCCGTTATGATGGCAGGTATGGAAAAAATAGAAAGACATAATCACTCAATTTATGACGGCATAGAATACGCTGAAAGAGGGTTAGATGCTGCTGTGGCATGGGGTTATAAAGATTTTATCTTCAAAAATAGCCTAAAAATGCCTATTTTAATCAAATCGCAATCGGGGGAAGGTTGGGTTAGCGTTCAGATTTATGCAGAAAAACAGCCTTTCGATAAAGTCGAGCTGGTTACAAGAAATGAAGTTAAACACCCTTATGAAACCCAAGTAACAAGAAATCCAAAATTAGCTCCAGGCACAAAAAACGTTATTCAACCAGGCGTAAACGGATATAGCATTGAAGCTTACAGAATTATCACAGTTAATGGAAAAACTAAAGAGGAAAGATTGAGCAAAGACAGATACCTTACTTATAATCGCAAGGAGGAAGTTAATCTTTGAAAAAGTTTGTCCTTTTTTTGTTCTTTCTATTCATCGCAACAGTTTCTCAAGCAAAACTAGATTTTTCTGATTTTGCGACAAAAGGCTTTGAAGGAAAAGGCAAACTAGAGTTTCATTCTCCAGAAGATGTCATAATGACAAATGATGGTCAGTTTATTATAGCCGACCAAAGAAACAATAGACTTCAGGTTTTAGATTCAAAAGGCGACTTTGTAAGATTTATTCCAGAAAACAAAAACAAACCAGTAAATATCTTACCTCCAGAAAAAGAAACTCCTGCTCAAAAAAAAGCAAGAGAAGCCACTGAGCCTGTCTCTTATACACATCTGACGCTGCCGNNAAAAAGAAACTCCTGCTCAAAAAAAAGCAAGAGAAGCCACTGAGCAATGGCTGTCTAAGTGTCAATCTACCTTTACCGCTCCAATAGGACTTGCTATGGACAGTAAAGGTTTGCTTTACGTTTCAATGATGAATAATCACAATATTCTAATCATTGATTTTAGCACAGGACAAGTTATAGACGCCTTAGGAGGTAAAGTTGCAAGTAGAAAACAAAATGAATTCTTCCAACCTATGGATATTGATATATCACCTAAAGATTTGCTTGCAGTTGCAGAATTTAAAAACAATAGAGTCCAAATCATAGATTTAAGTACAAAAAAATGCGTTAAAGAATTAATTTATCAACAACAAGAAGAAAATAAAAAGCCTGTTTCGCTTTCACCTAGAGGTGTTCATTGGACAAATGATGGAAGACTCCTTGTATCATATCCTAGCTATAATCAAATAGTTTGCTGGCAACCGTTATCTGGAGAAATTATTTGGCGATATGGCGGTTATGAAGGTTCAGAAAAAGGAAAATTATATAACCCTTCTTATATATGTGAAGGCGTTGATGGTGGATTTCTCGTAACCGATACTCTGAATAATCGCATAGTTGAAATAAGCCGTGATGGAAAATTTGTAGAACATTACAGTAAAAGAGGCACTGCTCCAGGTAAGCTTTATGGACCTCGTGGATTAGTATTAACCCCAGATGAAAATCTATTTGTTATAGACCAAAGCAATAATAGAGTTCAGTTTTTTAGACCAGGACAAGCTACGTTAACTTTAAGGGAGGCAAAACAGTTTGCCTTACAAGATGATTGGGAAAACGCAAAATTACGCATAATCAAAGTATTAAATTTACAGCCAAATAATGAACAAGCCAGAGATTTAATGGTTAATGCCCTATATTATTTTGGCGATCAAGCTTTTAATAAAGGTGATTATAAAACAGCAGACGATAATTATAGATCTGTTATGAAATACCGCCCAGATGACGTTAACGTAAAAGAAAAACTAGATAAAGTTTTTTGGGCATCCAATGAACAAACCATTACAACAGCAATTTTGATTGCTGTATCCGCCATAGGATTTCTATTTTGTCTTTGGATAGTAAAAATGCTTGTTAAACGACTATGGCGAAACTAATAAGGAAGGCAGTAATACGCTTAAATGTCACAGAATCATATCAGAAATTTTTGCATAATAGCTCATATAGACCATGGTAAATCAACACTTGCAGATAGGCTTATTGAAATTACTTCCACTGTAAGCAAACGTGAAATGAAAGACCAACTACTTGATAGCATGGATCTTGAAAGAGAACGCGGAATCACCATAAAAGCACAAACCGTAAGAATGAATTATAAAGCTAAAAATGGTGAAGAATACTGCTTAAATTTAATAGATACCCCAGGCCATGTTGATTTTTCTTACGAAGTCTCTCGTTCTATTGCAGCATGTGAAGGCGCCTTATTAGTAGTAGACGCAAGCCAAGGCGTTGAAGCTCAAACCATGGCAAACGCTACTCTTGCTTTAGCAGGAGATTTAGAAATAATTCCAGTTATAAACAAAATAGATTTGCCTGCTGCCGACCCAGACAAAGTCAAACAAGAAATAGAAAATCTTATTGGCGTAGATTGTTCAAATGCTCTGCTTGTATCTGCAAAAGATGGACAAGGCGTTCCAGAATTATTGGAAGCTATCGTTGAACGTATTCCTGCTCCAAAAGGGAATTCAGACAAACCTTTAAGAGCACTTGTTTTTGATGCAATTTATGATTCTTATCGAGGCGTAGTAGTTTACTGTCGTGTTGTAGATGGAGAAATTAAAGCTGGCGACAGAATTAAATTCAAAAGCAATGATACCGGTTTTGAAGTTATCGAAACAGGAGTGTTTACTCCAAAACAGGTTATTACAGATAAGCTTGAAACAGGTAAAGTTGGATATTTTCATGCAACCATAAAAGAAATGGGCTATGTTAATATAGGCGATACTGTTATTTTGGAAAAATTCCCAGAAACAGAAGCTATTTCAGGTTTTCAAAAAGCAAAGCAGATGGTTTTCTGTGGACTATATCCTGTTGAAACAAATGCTTTTAACGACCTAAGAAATGCATTAGAAAAATTAACGTTAAATGATTCCAGTCTTTCTTACTTTCCAGAAAACTCATTAGCTTTAGGTTTTGGTTTTAGATGTGGTTTTTTAGGCTTACTTCATATGGAAATCATTCAAGAAAGACTTGAAAGAGAATATGACTTAGATCTAGTAACTACTGCTCCAAACGTTGTTTATGAAGTAGTAATGAACGATGGAACCACAATGGAAATTGATTCTCCTGCCAAATTGCCAGATACAACCAAGATAGCAGAAATTAGAGAACCATTCGTACACGCAACTATTTTTATGCCTAAAGAATATATTGGTACAATTATGGATTTAGCACAAGACAGACGTGGCGTTCTTTCGAAAATGGAATTTATTACAGAATCACGTGTTTCTATATCCTTCGATTTACCTCTTTCTGAAATAATCGTAGACTTTTATGATAAACTAAAAAGCCGTACAAGGGGATATGCTTCTCTTGATTACGAAAATATTGGAAATAGACCAGGCAAGATAGTAAAAGTTGATGTCCTAGTAAACGGTGATAAAGTTGACGCTCTTTCTTTCTTAAGCCACAGAGATAAAGCGGAGCAACGTGGCCGATTAGTTATAACAAAGCTTCGCAAGCTTATTCCCCGCCATCAATTTAAAATTCCACTTCAAGCTGCTATCGGAGCAAAAATTATTGCGAGAGAAGATATTGCACCCGTTAGAAAAGACGTTTTAGCAAAATGTTATGGTGGTGATATTACAAGAAAAAGAAAACTTCTAGAAAAACAAAAAGAAGGCAAAAAACGCATGAAAATGGTTGGAAGCGTAGAAATTCCACAAACGGCATTTATGANNATCAAAAGAAGAATTTATGGAACAAGTAGAAAAAATTTTTTCTTTCCATAAAAGGCGTGCTCCTGGAATTGTAATTGCTTTAGCAATGTTTCAAATTGCGATTGATAAAATTGGTCCTCTTGAAAAATTCAACGCATATGCAGAAACCGATAAATGCTTACCAGACGTTCTTCAATTTATGTTAGGAGCTACTATAGGTAACGGCGACCTTAAAATGAACCTTACAGGGCGATACGCCATGTCTATCGTTAATACAAAATCAAAAAAAGGTGTAAGAGTTTATGTTGATGTAAACAAGATAGACCCTGAAAAAACGCCAACTTTACATAAGTTTTTCATGAGGCAACGTGGAGAAAAAGTTTTAACAGATAAATCTTACAGAAAAGAATCAAACCTAAACGTTATAAATGAATTCTTATCTACAGACAGAGTTAGTATTTTTGGAGTTCAAGAAATTATACCATTAAATACAGATAAACCTCCTGTTGATAGTGCAGTTATGTGCGAAAAATGCGACGAGTCTTTCACAACCCCTACACCAGATATAAAAGTATGCCCACATTGCAACGGGCAGGCTACTTACTATAAATTATCATGAAACAAATAGGAAACGTTATTATATCAGACAACGTATGGGAAGCAAAATTTGCCTGCGATATTTCACGTTGCAAAGGAAAATGTTGTCAATACGGCGATTTGGGCGCCCCTGTTACAGTTGATGAAGCCAAAAATATTAAATGCCATTTAAAAGATGTTGAACCTTTTATTAGCAAAAAAAATATGTCTCTCTTAAAAGGCGGCATTGTAGAAATACATAAAGGCAATTTACACATAAAAGAGGGTGGAAAAAACACCCCCTGCCCTCTTTCTTTTATTAATGAAAATGGCATTGTCATGTGTTCATTGCATAGATATTCAGTAGAAAACAATAAACCTTTACTTGATTACAAGCCTTTATGGTGTTCGCTTTATCCTTTAATAATAAAACCTGTTGCCGATGTCTGGCTAATAAATTGCAGTTTCAACGATTTCTGCGTATCAGTAGACAACCCACCACCGTTATTATTGGCTTTTTCAGATTTACTAGCCGAACTATTTGGAGAAAAATGGGTAGAAACAGTAAAAGAACAATTAGCAATTAATAATTAGTGATTTATTTTTATCAATAAGAATTATTTGTTGTTTTTTTAACTTTTTCTCTTAAACTCAAAAATTTATCTCTAATAATTCAGTTCTAAACNNCTGTCTGGCTTTGTTAAAGCAGGAAGCATTTCATCGCCTTTTTTATTAAGTATCAGTTCTTCACACTTAGAAAAGTATTCCTGAGCTACCACGTATTCGCCCATTTTTTCTAATATTTCGCCAGCATATTCATATAGTTTGGGATTTTTCTTATGTTTAATTATTAAATCTCGCACATGCCAAAAAGCATCGTCATAATAACCCATTTGAACCAAGCATTTACTCAAAAAGAATTTAGCGTATTCGTGTTCAGGTTCTATTTCTAATACCCTTTTATATTCTCGAACAGCTTCGTTTAAGTTTTTTATGCTGTAATGATAATTTGCCAATTCATAAACAACTTTTGCGTTATTCGGTTCTCTCTGTTTTAAGTTCTTTAAACGCATATAATATCTAGTTGAATCTCTCACTTCTAATCGAACAGAAGGAGGATCTGCGCAAAATGAATTTGGCATGATTGAATATATTACAACTAACGCACAAATTATTGATAAAAATTTTTTTAACATAAAAATTGCCAAATACAACTAGAATTTTAAGTTGTATTCGGCAAGATTGAATTAAAAATTAATTATAAGAAATATTACACATAAAAAAACCTCTCTTAGCGAATAAGAGAGGCTTTTTTATTTTAAAGATTACATTCCGTCGTCGTTACCTTTACCTTGGAAGAAGTTACCAATTTTTTCAACAACACCAGTGCCTTTTTCTACCCAACCTTCTGCTTTTTCTTCCCAAGCTGAAGTATCGATATTAGCATATTCTTCTTTTCCTTGTGTCCATCNNCTTTACAATATCACCAAAGTTAGCATCTTTTAATGATGTTAATTGTCCAACTGCTGTAACAGCTTTACCAATGTTAAGTATTACACAACCTATTTGATGTAATTTTTCACCAATTCTTATTAAAGCTTCGCCAATAGGTTCTAGCCAGCCACAATACGGTATTTTAGCTAATACTTTTAAAACTTTACCTACTGTTTTAAGTATCTTAGCAACCTTTTTTAATATTTCACCTATTTTAGTTAAAACTTCGCCAATTTTAAGGATTACTTTTTGTGCAGCTGCAGCAAAACTAGCAAGTTTACTAAGCGAACTGGTGTCTCCCTCGCCACCTGCAGAAGTACCGTTTAAATCTCTTTCTCCTGCTGATATTTCTGTTTTTGCCTGATTTATAGCATTTCTTGCTCTTGAATTTCCACCTGTATCAGCATTATAAACTTCATCTTTAGCTGTTTGCAATGCATCATTACCCTGAGACAAGGCAGCTTCATTATCTGTAGCACCATAAATAATCGGTGGACATATAAGTACATTAAATACCATTGTTAAAAGCAATAAACAAGAAATGAATCTTTTAGTTCTATTTTTAATTTTCATATTAACCTCCTAGGTTTTTATATAAATAATACGATTGGCAAAATTATTATGTTGCAATTAAATAAATTATTTTTTTTGTTGGCCAATATCCGATCTCCAACGTCTATTTTGCATCCAACCTGCTATATATTGGCTCACAATAGATGTACCTAATTGTAACGAACTACCATATTTCTGGTTTTGATTACTGCTGGTGTCATGTATATCAAAATATACCCATAAAACAGGTAAATCCTGATAACTGCTATCTGTTTCTTCTTTGCCATCTAAATTTAAAATATAAACAGAAAAATCCACATTATCAAAACCTTTATATACACGCGTTTTACCGTTACTTTCTCTTTGTAGCGTTGAAGTTTTTTTATCAAAGAAATATTTAACTTCTTCTACTAACGGCATTTGTGCACAACTATCATTATCTTGAAAAATAAAATGATGAAATGTCATTTGAACACTACCATCGCTATCTTTGACTATTTGTATCGGAAATGCTTCTGTAAAACTTTTTTCACCATTCTTATCTGCTTCTCCGATTCCTTTATCGCTTCCAATATCAAAAACATCTCTTCTCATTTTTTGCAATTTAATAAAATCATTTTGTATACCAGTGCTATANNTGATAGCCAGACGAGCGTCTTCAAAACTTTGTAAATTAACAGTACCATGCATATACTGACTTCTTATATAAGAGAATATGCTATGAACGCCAGTCAAAACCATACATAAAATAGCTAACCCTATCATTAATTCTATCATTGTAAAAGCTTTTTTTCTAAACATATATCTACCTTTATAAACCATTATTTAGAGTAAAGTCTCTGTCCCTAGGAATCACAGTCGATAAAACAATGTATTTATTTCTCTCACCTTTGGTATCAGAAGTTACATCATTTACTTTTATCCCTTTTAAAGCATCAACCTCTGCCCAGCTTACCTTTACTGTTACTTTTTTAAAACCATAGTCAATTTTATCTTTTTCGTCTGGTTCAACTTCTATTGTTCTAAAAAAATAAAATTGAGCATATTGCACAGGATAGCTTAAATCTGTTGCTAAAAATCCATTGTCATTCCAAGATTTATTAATAGATTCATCACGAGTCTTTAACTTTACAGTTTTTAAAACATCTGATGGGTCTGTTACGCTTTCGCCCAAAAAGTTATTCAAATAATCTTTAGTGATTTTCTCATATTTTAAACTATGAACTAAATCTATAACTTCGTTTCCGAGTTCAACAGCTCTTAAATAATTAATAGCATGAGCAGTATCTTTTCGTGAAGAAGTCATAACCATCATAAGCGGGATTGCTACTACAGCAACAACAACAACAGTAATCATTATTTCTATTAAATTAAAACCATGTTTTTTCATTTAACTATTGCTCCAAGGTTTTTCATAACACCCATAAACTTTTTACTATCTTTTTGTGTATCTATATTAAAAGAATGTTCAGGTGGACTAATAAACTTAATTTGCCCTAAGTTAATATTATAATTAGACGTTTTTTCTTCTTTTGTATTATTTGTAATAGAATCATTCTTTTTAGTCCTTTTAATTGTTTTTGAACTAAAAATTTTACTTTTTGTTGGTGAATAACAATATTTTAAACCTGCTAAAGTTGAAGTCATACAAACCACAACAGAGCCAAGAATTACAAAGTGACGATAATCCATATTTAAACAATTCACCTTAAAGACCTTCTTTACCTGCATCTATAGAGTAAGCTGATTTCGCTGAGCCTACACTTATCCAAACAGAATACTTAGATGCATCATTGCTAGTTTTATTTTTATCAAATAAAACCGGATTCAGTAAGACTGGATCATGTAATATGATTAATTTACCATTTATATCTAAACATTCTGAATCAGGAACGCCAAGGTCTCTAAAAGGTCTGTATGTATATAAATAATCAACCAACACATTACCATAAACAGTAACTTCTTTTTGACTATCAAATTTTATCTTGCCTTTTTTAGTATTGCATAATGATTCAGGATCTTGCTCTGTAGGTCTAAAACTACATAAAGAAGCTTCTACACGGTTTTTGCTATTATTTGTTTTCTTAATATTAAAGTCACCATGCTGTAAAACTATACGTAAAGTATCGTTTTCNNCTTCAATATACATAAATCCGTCAACGTGCAAAATACGTTTATTGTTACGTATTTCCAAGCGCTCTGCTACAAATTCTTTACCTGTATCATAAGCAAAACTGCAACAGGTTGGGTCTATACGTCTAACTGCTGCTATGCCTTCTGCATTATTCTTAAATATCTTCCCATCCTTATATTTTTTATATTCGCCTACTTTTTCTACAGTTTTTACAAGAGCAGGATTACTACTTCCTCCATTATCTTCTTGCATTTTATCACCCCAGTATAGTGCATTAATGGGGATAGTATCTATTGCATAACTCATTAAATATCTATCTGTAAAATAATCTTTCGCTATAGACAAATCATCAGAATCATTAGTAATTTTTTTATTTAAAAAAGCCGCTTCGCTGTCGGTATCATTTAAAAGCACGGTTTTTAAAGCAACATGAGTTGGTTTTATAGGAGCACTTACAGCGTTAACCATTTCATATCTGCCATCGCCTAAATAAGCTTTACAACCTGCACCAAATGGAATATTAGATTCAAAAGCAGCTAAATAAGCAAGTTTAAAAAATCTTAAAAAAACAGGGCCTTCTACTATAACCTTAGTTGGAAAAGTATAATCAAAACCGTAACCTTTTTGAGTATTATCGGGGTCGCCATATAAAGATAACATTCTTCCTACATGACCTCTTGCCGTATTATAATCTTTAAAGGCATATTGATAAGGACCTACATATTTTTCAAACTTACCTTGTATATCATNNTATGAAGCTAATGTCCATTCATTTGGAGCTAACCAACTTCTTTTTTCATGAGAACTTCCACTGCCTTTTCTTTCGATATCCCAAATAGAAGCTGCATCAACATAAGCATATTCATAAGACCAACTAGCAATAAATGTTTTAACTACCTGTTTAAAGGTTTCACAATTACCATAAGAATAATATGAGCCAGACAACGGTTTGGCTTTATTAATATAATCCTGACAGCCAAAATATGCGGCATTATTACCTGTGCCAATATTAAGAACAGCTCCAATACCATGGCTATCCGCATTAGCTTTATTTATAGCACTTTGGCACAGCTGAGTCAAAGCTCCATTATTAGCAAATTTAAAATTTGAATCTTGTTCACTCTTTATGCCAAGCAAGGCATTAGCCATTCTACTAATTGTTTTTTCATACTGATCTCTTATTTCTTTTACATCATAAAATTGTTCCAATTTAATATTGTTATTAGCATATACTAATTTCTGAAAGCTAGTNNATTTTCTAAACCACCAACACCTCTCTTAGCTGTTTTTATAACATAGTCTTTTTGACCGCCAGCTAAAAACTCTGTAGTTTCAGGTCTGGCAGTTCCAAAAATTTTCTTAAACCCATTTAATTTTTCCCAATGTTCTTTAAAATATAAATCTAACCAAATATTTTTTTCATCATCGCTATTAGGCGTTTCGCCTGAATCTTCATACAAATAATTTCCTAAATATACTCTTGTGCTTGGAAAACCAGCAAAAGTTCCTATTTCTGGTATACCTCCAACAATTACTCTGCTAGTTGGATGATTAACGTCTGGAGAAAAACACTTAACAAACAAAGCATATTTGTCTAAATAGTGAGTTAATTCCATTGCACGTATATCACGGCGTTCTTTGACTGTAATGATATTTCCGCCCCTATTTTTAGCGCCTTTAGCTGTAGAAATAACATCAATATAGCCACTATAACCCCACNNCTGCTTTTGCTATTTCTTTAGCATTTTTTATAATATTACTTGTTGGGTCATCAACTTTACTTATCGTTATTTTCATAGGGTATTTACTAGGATTAAAGTCTTTGTCCATAACACCCTGAATATCTTCTTTCGCAAAAATGTCTCTAAATGCCTGTCCAAATGTAGAATTACCAGAAATATCATTAGCTTGACTTCTAATATACGCAAGGGTTTCAGCATTAGCAGCTTGAGCCGCAAGAACTAATCTGTTTTGGTCTGCATTTTGCGACAACATATTAACAGCACCAGATTTAAAGGAAGTAAGAGCCATAACAAACATGCCCATAGCTGTTAAAATAGCAATAACGAAATATAAAACAAAACCTTTACGTTCATAGCTGATATTTATCATATTGACTTCCTTTATATTAAAGTAGGTTATACAGTTACTATTTATTCTAATCCCATTTTAATTTAGAATAATCAAAAAACAAAATTTAGTCAATAAACTTCTTTAAATATAAAAGTATAAAATTAAACA
>LXOW01177636.1_pt1 | contig 18525 bp, 13 predicted proteins | sample 1368591 | NCBI WGS metagenome assembly LXOW01 (sample SAMN04884650, study PRJNA319009) | bovine gut metagenome | isolation source: Cow rumen | host: Bos taurus | place: Italy: Legnaro (PD) | collected 2014-07-09
GACTGGTTGTTTTCAAAGATATGTCGAATGATGTGACCTTCATGTCGCGCTCGACCATCAACACTAAGGAAACCATCAAGTGGGAAGACGGCAACGAATATCCTCTGGTGAAGCTCGAAATCTCCAGCGCATCACACCCCTTCTACACGGGTAAGATGAAGCTCGTCGACAGCGCCGGTCGTGTTGATAAGTTCAACAACAAGTACAAGAAGTTCCTCGAAAAGAAGGAAGCCAAGTAAGTTGGACTACATCAGAAAAAATGAAGCTCTTGCCAGTCGCGAGAGCTTTTTTTGTGTCTTGGCATTATTATTGTCGTATCTTTGCGCCGTTATAATATAAGGTGTGGAAAGGCGGCACACTGACAAAATGTCGCCCAATGATATTTCAAAAGTAGATTATGAGTTTAAAGCTAGATACAGAATTGTTTTCCGATATGATGGAATCGAATGCCGAGTTCATCCCTGTGCTGACCATCGAGGACGAACGCCTGGGACAAGACGAAGAGGTGCCGGAGGAACTGCCGATTTTGCCTTTGCGCAACTCGGTGCTTTATCCGGGTGTCATCATTCCCATCACCGTGGGGCGCGACAAGTCCATCCGTTTGATTAAGGAATATTACCGCAAACGCAAGGCCATCGGTGTCATCGCACAAATCAATCCCGAGGTTGAGGACCCGACAATCGACGACCTGTACAAAGTAGGTACGGCGGCACAGATTATCAAGACCCTGCAGATGCCCGACGGCAATACGACCGTCATCATCCAGGGCAAACGCCGCTTCGAGGTGGTGGAGGCCACGCAAACCGAGCCTTACCTGAAGGCAGCCGTGGTGCCTTTCGTTGTAGCGGAAGATACGCCCAATACGCGCAAATTCAATGCTTTGGTGCAATCCGTTAAGGAGCTGGCTATCCAGGTCATCGGTCGTTCTCGCAACTTGCCGCAGGAGGCAGGCTTCGCCATCAAGAGCATCGAAGATCCCGTCTTCTTGATGAACTTCGTGGCCAGCAATGTGGAGGCCGACATGCCTACCAAACAAGCCCTCCTCGAAGCCCGTACGCTGAACCAGATGGCCACCGACCTCTTGGCTGTGTTGACCGACGAGCAGCAGATGATAGAACTGAAGCAGCAGATCCAGAGCAAGGTGCGCGTTGATATGGACAAGCAGCAACGTGAGTATTACCTCAACCAGCAGTTGCGTACCATTCAGGAGGAGCTGGGCGGCAATCCCAATGAACAGGATGTCAAGGAATTGACGGAGAAAGCCAGGAAGAAGAAATGGTCGAAGGAAGTGGCTGAGGTGTTCGAGCGTGAGCTGAAAAAACTGGAACGCACCAACCCGCAGGCAGCGGAATATGGTATACAACTCAACTACTTACAGTATCTCGTCGACCTGCCGTGGGAAGAGTACACCAAGGACAACTTCGACCTGAAGCGTGCCCAACGTATCCTCGATGCTGACCATTTTGGCTTAGACAAGGTGAAAGACCGCATCGTTGAGCATCTGGCCGTGTTGAAGTTGCGCAAGGACATGAAAGCCCCGATTCTCTGTCTTGTTGGACCTCCTGGCGTGGGTAAGACCTCGTTGGGCAAATCCATCGCCCATGCACTGAACAGAAAATATGTCAGAATGTCATTGGGCGGCGTGCGCGATGAATCGGAGTTGCGTGGTCATAGGAAGACCTATATCGGTGCCATGCCAGGCCGTATCATCCAGAACCTACGCAAGGTGAAGTCGGGCAACCCCGTCTTCGTCCTCGACGAAATTGACAAGGTGAGCGGCAACAACATCAGCGGTGATCCGCAGGCTGCCTTGCTTGAAATCCTTGACCCCGAGCAGAACAACGCCTTCTACGACAACTTCATTGAGCTGGACTACGACCTCTCGAAAATTCTTTTCATCGCTACGGCCAACAACCTCTCGACCATCCATCCCGCCTTGCGCGACCGTATGGAGATTATCGATTTGAGTGGTTACTTACGTGAAGAGAAATACGAAATCGCCAAGCGTCACCTCGTCCCCAAGCAGATGAAGGAACATGGTCTCGATGCCAAGCAAATTGTCTTCCCGAAGGACGTTGTCATGCACATCATTGACGACTACACCCGCGAGGCGGGCGTGCGTAACCTGGAGCGCCGCATCGGTGACATGATGCGTTTTCGCGCCAAGCAGGTCGTCACAGAGGATGCTTTCGACAAGAAAATCACGATGGAAGACCTTCGCAAGGTGCTTGGCGTGCCGATGCACCACGACGAGGACGAGGTGAAACACACCATGCCAGGTGTGGCTACAGGTTTGGCATGGACGCAGGTGGGCGGTGAGATTCTGTCTATCGAGGTCAGTCTGAGCCGCGGTGGCGGTCACCTCTCTCTGACGGGTAACCTTGGTGACGTGATGAAAGAATCCGCCACTATTGCTTACGAATTCATCAAGGCACATGCCTCGCAACTGGAGATTAACCCCGATGTGTTTGATGCTTGGAACGTCCATGTGCATATTCCCGAAGGCGCCACGCCTAAAGATGGCCCCTCGGCAGGTATCACCATGCTCTCCGCTTTGACCTCGGCCTTTACCCAACGTAAGGTGAAAGGCCAGCTGGCCATGACGGGCGAAATCACGCTGCGTGGCAGGGTGTTGCCCGTGGGTGGCGTGAAGGAAAAGATTCTTGCCGCCAAGCGCAACGGCATCACAGACCTCATCCTTTCTATCGACAACGAGCACGATATCAAGGACATCAAGGAAGACTACATCAATGGTTTGAACTTCCATTATGTGGAGAATATGATGGAGGTGCTCGACCTCGCCCTGGAGAAGGAGCAGGACAAGAACGACCTGGATTACAACAAGTATCTGAGCAACTTGCATCCTGAGGTGATTGGTTTCAAAATGAAATAATAATGCGTAAGGTTTGGTTTGGACTGGTAGCTTTGGTTTTGTTGGCTGCAGGATGCAGCCAACGACAAGGTGATGAGGAAAACCTCGCCATCTTCAAGTACAACGAAAGCGCCGGCATCCTGACCCTTGACCCGATTTATGCCAAGGACTTGCCGCATATCTGGGCCTGCAATCAAGTGTTCAACAGTCTAGTGGCCTTTGACGACCACATGAACTTGGTCCCAATGGTGGCCAAGTCGTGGGACATCAGCGAGGATGGATTGCGTTATACTTTTCATTTGAGAAATGATGTGCAGTTTCATGAGGATACTTGCTTCGTGCAATCTCGTTTTGTCACTGCCCAAGACTTTGTCTATTCCTTTAACCGTGTGGTTGACAAGCAATTGAACTCACCTGGCTTGTGGATTTTCTCGTCCGTCAAGCATGAAAACGACCAATATGCTTTCACTGCCTTGGACGATACCACTTTCCAAATCGAACTGTCGAAACCCTTCCCGCCGTTTTTGGGCATCCTTTCGATGACATACGCCTCGGTGGTGCCACATGAAGCCATCGAATATTACGGTGACAACTTTCGCCGCCATCCTGTCGGGACGGGGCCGTTCAAATTCCAGTACTGGAAGGAGAACGTGAAGTTGGTCTTCCGCAAGAACCCCAACTATTTCGAGCGAGACGAAGCAGGGGAGAGGTTGCCCTACATCGATGCAGTCTCTATCAGTTTCCTCATCGACAAGCAGGTGGCGTTTTTGGAGTTCATCAAGGGCAAGTTCGACTTCATGTCGGGCATCGATGCGCGTTATAAGGACGAATTGTTGACTTATGATGGTCAACTGAGGCAGAAATATGAGGATAAGATCGACCTCATCACCGAGCCTTATCTGAACACGGAGTATTTCTCTTTCTTCATCGACCCGAACGACAGTCTCGGCCCTGACCGCTCCCGCGCTTTGCGGCAGGCGGTCAACCTCTGCATTGACCGTGAGAAGATGCTGCGTTACCTGCGCAACGGCATTGGTGAGCCTGGCACGGGTGGCATGATTCCCGTGGGCTTGCCTGGCCACAGCAACACGATTGGCTATGGCTACGACCTGAAGCGCGCCCAGCGTTTGGTGGCAGAGAACCATTTGGAAGGCTATCTGCTGCAACTCTCCACCGTTGCCGACTATGCCGACATCGGAAAGTTTGTGCAAAGTCAGGTGGAGCAAATCGGCCTACAGTGCAAGATGGAGGTGATGCCGCCAGCCACGATGCGCAGCATGAGGTCTAACGGAAGCTTGCCCTTCTTCCGTTCCTCGTGGGTGGCCGATTACCCCGATGCGGAAAACTACCTTTCACTATTCACGACCTCTAATTTTGCACCTTCGGGGCCAAATTACACACATTACACCAATCCCAAGTACGACAAATTGTACGACAAAGCCTTGTTGTGCAACGATTTGCAGGAACGCGCCCGCTATTATACCGAGATGGACAGCCTGATGATGCAGGATGCCCCTGTTGTGGTGCTGTTTTACGACGAGGTGTTGCGTTTCGTCAACAAGCGGGTGACCAACATGGGCAGTAACCCAACGAATCTGTTGGATTTGAGGCGAGTGAGGATAGAAGAATAATTCCTAAAAGGATTGTATTGCGCAAATTGTTTTTGTATCTTTGTCGGACAACCGACAATGACACAAATTCTTAATACTATGAAAATCAAATCCTTACTTCTTTCAGTCCTATTGATGGGCGCGTTCACCATGACCGCCCAAGAGGAAGCCAAAATGTTGCGCTTCCCGACCATCCACGGCAACAACGTGGTGTTCAGCTATGGCGGTGACTTGTATTCCGTCGACATCAAGGGCGGCATTGCCCACAAAATCACTAACGATGCCAATGGCTATGAGATGTTCGCACGTTTCTCGCCCGACGGCAAACATTTGGCTTTTACCGCTCAATATGACGGCAATACCGAAGTCTATGTGATGCCTTATCCCGAATGCGGCACGCCCACACGTCTGACCTACACGCCCACTTTGGGCCGCGACGACATCAGCGACCGCATGGGACCGAACAACATTGTCATGGCGTGGAAAGACAACGAGAACATCGTATTCCGCTCCCGCAAGGAGAGTTGGGATGACTTTGTGGGTCAGCTTTTCATTGCCAACATCAATGGCGGCTTGGCCGAGCAACTGCCTTTGCCTGAAGGTGGCTGGATTTCCTATTCGCCTGATGGCAAGCAGATTGCCTATAACCGTGTGATGCGTGAGTTCCGCACATGGAAATACTATCGTGGCGGCATGGCCGACGATGTGTGGATCTACGATTTCAAATCGAAGAAGATTGAGAACATCACCAACAACAACGCGCAGGACATCTTCCCGATGTGGGTGGGCAACAAAGTGTATTTCTGCTCTGACCGCGACCGCACGATGAATCTGTTCTGCTATGACCGCGCCACCAAACAAACCACCAAGGTGACGGACTACACCTATTATGACATCAAGTGGCCCTCATTGGGCGACAAGGACATCGTCTATGAAAACGGTGGTCAATTGTTCCGTTATCATTTGGCTGATGGTAAGGTGTATCCCATCCCTGTGCAAATGGCCAATGACAACAAATCCACCCGTACCAAATATGTGGACGCCTCCAAGTTTATCAATACAAGCAGCATTTCTCCTGATGGCAAGCGTGTGGCTTTCGGTGCTCGCGGCGACGTGTGGACAGTGCCAGTCAATTCAGGCATCACCCGCAACCTTACTCAATCCGACAACGCGCACGACCGCAATGTGGCTTGGTCGCCTGATGGCAAATATATTGCTTACATTAGCGACCGCACGGGCGAGGATGAGATCTTCATTCAAGCCCAAGACGGCAAGGAGGAGGCCGTCCAGTTGACCTCAAATGCCGACACCTATAAATATGAGCTCCTCTGGTCGCCCGACAGCAAGAAGATCCTGTGGTGCGACAAGATGAACCGCATCAATATGGTCGATGTGGGCACGAAGAAAGTCACCGTGGTGGCGAGCAGCATGGCTGGCGAAATGGATGAATTTTGCTGGTCAGCCGACAGCCGCTGGATTGCATATGCCATGCCGAGCACCTTCTCTGTGAGCCGCATCCATATTTACAATGTGGCATCGGGCCAAGATGAAATCGTCACCGATGGCTGGTATAATGCCTCTTCGCCTGCCTTCGACAAGAATGGCAAGTACCTGTATTTCACCTCTGAGCGTGATTTCCACCCGACCTACGGCTGGCTCGAATGGAACCATGTCTATACCGACATGTCAAAGGTCTATCTGCTGACCTTGCAGAAAGACACGCCATCGCCTTTCCTCACAGAGAACGACGAGGTGAAGGCGGAAGGTGATAATGAAGACGGCCCTTCGACAGGCTCAGGGACCTTCTCTGGTCCCAAGGGCGGCAAACCCGATGGTCCTGGTCCCAAAGGCGGCAAACCTGATGGCAAGCCTGAGGGCAAGAAGGAAGCCAAGGAGGTCAAGATTGACTTTGAAGGCATCAGTAATAGGGTAGTGGCGCTGCCCGTCAATGCGGGACGTTATTGGAATCTGACCGGTGTCGAGGATGGCTTGTATTTTGTGGGTGCTGGCCGTAACGGTAGAGGGCTCAACTACTTTGACGCCAAGTCAAAAAAGGTCACGAACATCAGCGGTGGCATGGGCTATGAACTTTCAGCAGATGGCACGAAGATGCTGCTACGTGATTTCAATGGCTACAAGGTGGTCAATACGCCCAAAGGCCCGATGCCTGGTGGCGGTCCTGGGATGAAGCCAGGTGAATCAAATGATGAAACTATTGACCTCAGCAACATGAAGAAATGGGTCGACTTGCGTACCGAATGGACGCAGATCTACAACGAGGCATGGCGTCAGATGCGCGACTTCTTCTATGCACCCAACATGCACGGTGTGGATTGGCCTGCCATGAAGGAGAAATACGGAAAGTTGTTGCCCTATTGTGCCGACCGCAACGATGTCAACTATCTCATTGGAGAACTGATTGGTGAAATCAATATCGGTCACGCCTATGTTGGCGACGGTGACCGCCCGAAGCCTGAACGCATCCCGATGGGTATGCTGGGCTGCCGCATCCACCGCGACAAGTCGGGCTATTATCAGATTGACAAGATCCTGAAGGGTGAGAACTGGAACGAGAAGACGCGCTCGCCGCTGACTGAGGTTGGCATAAATGCCAAGGAAGGCGACTACATTATCGCTATCGACGGCCAAAGCACCAAGGACATGAAGGATATGTATGCCGCCCTTATCGGCAAGGCCGACAAGGCAGTGCTGCTCACCTTGAACAGCAAGGCTTCGGAAAGTGGCGCTCGTGATGTGGTGGTGAAGCCGATTGCTGATGAGACGGGCCTGTATTATTATAATTGGGTGCAAGGCAACGTTGAGAAGGTGAGCAAGGCCACCAACGGACAAGTGGGCTACATCCACATTCCCGACATGGGCGTGGAAGGACTGAATGAGTTTGCCAAGTATTTCTATCCGCAACTCGACAAGAAAGCCCTCATCATCGACGACCGTGGCAATGGTGGCGGCAATGTCAGCCCGATGATTGTGGAGCGCCTGCGCCGTGAGTTGTCGATGTACGACGTGATGCGCAACGGTGAGCCTGAGACCAAGCCCACCAGGATGATGCTTGGCCCCAAGGTGTTGCTGTTCAACAAGTATTCCGCTTCCGATGGCGACCTGTTCCCGTATCAGTTCAAGAAGCATAAGATCGGCACGACTATAGGCATGCGCTCATGGGGCGGCGTGGTCGGCATCCGTGGCAGTCTGCCCTTCATCGATGGCGGTAGCCTTACCCGTCCCGAGTTCGCTCCTTTTGACGAGAAAGGCAACTGGGTCATCGAGGGCTATGGTGTTGACCCCGACATCGTCATCGATAACGATCCTGCACATGAGTTTGATGGCATCGACGACCAGTTGAACAAGGCCATCGAGGTCATCCTTGAGCAGATGAAGGACTATCCCGATATCCCTGAAATCCCTGCATGGCCGGATAAGACGAAGTGATTTTAGTTTTATTTGCATTCGAAAACCGCTCTTTATAAGGCGGTTTTTTTGATTTTAAGCTTTGCAGCGATGAGGAAAACAAAATTTATGGTTGATTCTCAAGCCAACGTGAGAGGAATACATTGTAGACACTGTAGGAAACGCACTCAAGGGTGGAGTTGACGAGTATCAGTTCCTTGTCAATGAGTGATTCCAGGAGGCGTTGCGAGTTGGCCGATGTGCCTATATTGTACTTTTGGATGAATTGGGCGGCAAAGGGTTTTTCCACGGTTTGCTCTTTGGCAACGGCTTTCAGGTAGTTCCATTGGTTGGAGGTCAGCAGGTCACGCCATTGGATGAAGGTCTGCTCGTTCTCCTTGAGGATTTGTGCTGCCGACAGCAACACATCCTCTTTCTCGATGTTTCTACTGCTCTTTAGAAACACATGGTTGCACAGCGATTGCGTGTAGAAGGTGTGGATTTTCGTCCAGTCGAGGATGAAATCCAAGGCTTCTGTCGTGATGGTTTTCTTTCCTTTCCCAAACATGCGTGTGATGAAGTCGGCGTAAACTTTGCGGTCGATTTTCTCAAGATAGAGGCAGCGGGTGCTTTCGTAGAACGGGCTGCGGGCATCGGTGAACATCTCGGTCATCAGGTGTTTTTTGCTACCGCAGAAGATGAACTGCACGTTCTTCAATGGTTGGATATAGGAACGCAGCAGGGCTTCCATGTTGGTGCCGTATTTCCTGATCTGTTGGAACTCGTCGATGGCGACAATGGTCTTTTTGTCCTGCTTCTCGATGAATTCGAACAGCGAGGCGAGGGTTTGCTGTTTCTCGTGGTCTGAAAGATAAGTCATGGTAAGCTCGGGGTTGCCGGTCAGCGCATTGTAGCTCAGCATGGGGCGCAGTCCGCTGAGAAATTGGAAAAACGACCTGATGGCCTTCTTTTTTTCTAAAGAGGCAACAATAGCTTCGGAGAACACCTTGATGAAATCCTCTAGGGTCTCCGTGGCGTAGATGTCGACCAAACAAGTGTTAACCTCGATCTTTTGCTGCTTAATTTCGTCAAAAACGCGATAAATCAGTCCTGTTTTTCCATAGCGACGAGGTGAAATTAGGGTGACATTTGAGCCGTTTAAAAGGTATTCCATAAGGGTTTTTGTCTCGGCTTCGCGGTCACAAAAAAGCTCCTTAGATACATAAGGTACAAGGGTAAACGGGTTTTCCATGGTAAGCAGTTTTACTATCTATTTTCGATGCAAAATTACTATCTTTTTTGTATTATGCAAAATAAATAGTAAAAACAAAAGCGAATGCCTTCGACACTCGCTTTTGTTTTGCGGAGAGAAAGGGATTCGAACCCTTGGAACGCAAAGCGTTCAACGGTTTTCGAGACCGCCCCGATCGACCACTCCGGCATCTCTCCTTGCTGCCTTGTTAGGCAGGGTCTTTCATTATAAAGGCGACTTACGCCGCCTTGCGGAGACAGAGGGATTCGAACCCCCGAAGCCTTTCGGCTTAACGGTTTTCAAGACCGCCGCTATCGACCACTCAGCCATATCTCCGCTGCAAAAGTACAACATTTTTCCTTTGGTTGCGTTTTTTTGATGAAAAAAATCCTATTTGGCCCATTTTTATTATCTTTGCAAAATGAAATAATCCGTTTGTTATGAAAAGATCATGCATTATCCTTCTGCTTGCACTTTTGACCTTAGCCGGTAACGCCCAAGTAAAGGCTAAAAGACTCAAGCCCTACCTTTCTACAACGACATACGACGCTCCGGGCATGACGCCATACGTGGAGAACGCCATCGCTTTTGAATGCCGCACGGCTGAATATAAGGAGTTTGAGCCAGGCAAATTCAAGGCCTCGGTGGAGATTACCACCATATTTAGGAAAGGCGAGGAGACGACTTTCTCGAAAGTCGCCCTCGACAGCCCCGTGGTGACCGACACGAGCAATCTTAATGGCGCCTTCATCGGGCAGCAGCGTTTTGCCTTGGACAACGGCAAATACGATATGGAAATCAGCATCACCGATTTGAATAGCGGCGATGTCCTGCCCACCGAAAAGGTGATAGTGGAACTGAATTATCCCGACAATGTGCCGTCTGTGTCCGACATACTGCTTTTCGACTCCTATGCTAAAGCTGAAACGCCGTCGGAATGCACCAAGAGCGGTTTTGATTTTCTGCCAAGAGTGTATCCCTTCTATGGCACCAACGACAACAAGCTGAATTTCTATGCCGAGTTGTATAACAGCGACAAGTTGTACGATGAAGGCAAGTTCCTTGTCAACTACTACATTGAAACCGTGGAGTCTTCGACACATTTGCGGGATTTTTCCTATAACAAACGCTTCGATGTTGCCAAGGCCAATATCTTGCTCAATACCATTGATATCAGCGAGTTGCCTTCTGGAAACTATTATCTGGTGGTGGAGATACGCGACCGCAGCAATACCTTGATTTGCTCCAACAGCTGTTTCTTCCAGCGCAGCAATCCGGGCAAGAACTATGACATGGATGACCTCTCTGGCGTGAATATCGCCAACACCTTCGTCAGCACCATCACTGATGTGGACACGTTGCGCAAGTACATCAGCTTCCTTGAACCGATTTGCTCCGACATTGAACGCAGCTATACCAAGGGCCTTGTGAAGACCGAAGACGTGAAGACCATGCAACAGTTCCTCTTCAACTTCTGGACCGCTCGCTCGCCGATGAACCCCAAGCAGGGTTTTGAAGAATATCTCGCCGCCGTCAAGCGTGTCAACATGTCGTTCAAGACCTCTTCGTATCCCGGCTATCGCACCGACCGTGGCTATGTGTTCCTGAAATACGGCCAGCCCGACAAGATCATGCAAGAGCCTAACGAGCCAGGTGCCTATCCATACGAGATTTGGCATTATTATGAGGTCGCCAACCAGCACAACAAACGTTTCGTCTTCATGGCGAAAGACTCTGCCGCCAACGATTACCATCTCATTCATTCCAACATGATTGGTGAAATCAACAACCCGCGTTGGCAGCTTGAGATTTATTCGCGCATCTATGGTGAGGGCTACGACCAAGGTGTCGACCAAACCGAGTATGAAAGAGGTTGGGGCTCGCACGCCGGCGATTTGTATAACAACCCAAGATAACATAAATGAAGAAAATCGGATTTTATTTGGTGAAGTGCTGGGCTGATTTCCAGTCCATCCAGCCGTATTGGTGGCTTTACCTGAAGTCCGATGTGTTTTATTTGTTAACATACCATGTTGTCCGCTATCGTCGTAAGGTGGTGAGACAGAATCTTTTGCGCTCATTCCCTGAAAAGGAGGTGAACGAAATTAAGACCATAGAAAAGCATTTCTACCACAACCTCTGCGACCTGTTTGTGGAAGCGCCAAAGATGCTGAAGATGGGTCCCGAGGGCTTTGGCAAACGCATCACATACGCCAACCCCGAGGTGCTGGAGCCGCTTTTCGCACGGAAGAAGAGCATCTTCTACGCCATTCCCCATTCGGGCAACTGGGAGTGGTTTGGCAAGATGATCCCTTCGTTCGCCCCACACCATAACGTGGCTGTTTATAAAAAGGTGAAGAATCCTGTCTTTGATGCGTTGATGCTTTATCTGCGCATGAAAGGCATCGATGCGGAGCCGGTGGAAGCCGATTCGGCCTTTAGGCATCTTGTCATGCACCGCGATAGATGGAACGCAGTGCTGATGATAGCCGACCAAACACCGCATGGCTTGCCGTCTGACTATTGGACCGAGTTCCTGCACCAAGATACCTGCTGGTTTACGGGCATCGAGCGCATCGCCAAGAAACTGGACTACGCCATCGTCTTTGTGGCGATGAGCCGACAGGGTAGGGGACGCTACGAAGTCCGTTATGAATTGATTACCGACGAACCGAAGGCTACTGAGGAAGGTCAGATTATGGAGCGTTATGTCCGTTGCATGGAACGCTTCATCCAGGCCAACCCCGACAATTGGCTGTGGTCGCACCGCCGTTGGAAACACCAAAGAAACCAAGTTGCAGCATGAAAGTGGCCGTCGTCATATTGAACTACAACGGAAAGAAATTCCTTGAGGAGTTTCTGCCCAATGTCATTGCCAACTGCGACCCCGTCTTCACTGAGGTCGTGGTGGCCGACAATGCCTCCACCGACGGCTCCGTCGAGTTTATGCGCAAGCGTTTCCCGTGCATTCGTTTGATTGAGAACGGCAGCAACGGCGGTTTCGCCACAGGCTATAATGTGGCTTTGCGCCAAATTGAGGCCGAGTATTATGTGCTGCTCAACTCCGACATCGAAGTGGCCCCCAACTGGATTGAGCCTATCATTGCCATGATGGATGCCGACCCGCAGATTGCTGCCTGCCAGCCGAAGATACTCTCCTATTATAATAAGGAGCAGTTTGAGTATGCGGGTGCCAGTGGCGGCTTTATCGACAAATACGGCTATCCTTTCTGCCGTGGGCGCGTGTTCCAACACCTTGAAAACGACGAACATCAGTATGATGACCCGATGGAAGTCTTTTGGGCCACGGGTGCCTGCATGTTTGTCCGCGCCGACCTCTACCATCAGGTTGGGGGACTGGACGATAGTTTCTTTGCCCACATGGAGGAAATAGACCTGTGCTGGCGGCTGAAAAATGCTGGCTACAAGGTGTATTGTTGTCCGCAGTCGAAGGTGTATCACGTTGGTGGTGGCACCTTGCCCAAGAGCTCGCCGCGAAAGACCTATTTGAATTTTAGGAACAACCTGTCATTGCTGGTGAAAAACCTGCCTAAGAAACGTGTGCACCGCACCATCCTCTATCGCATCTTCTTGGACTGGGTGGCGGCGTTCAAGTTCCTCTTCGAGGGCTGCCCGAAGGACTTTCGAATGGTCTTCAAGGCACATTGGGATTTCTATCGCCGCCTGAAGTCGCTGAAAGCGAAGCGAAAGGAAAACACCCACCAGTTGGTGAGTTGCGTCTATATGCGGAACATCGTTTTCGATAGTGTCATTAAGGGCAAGAAAAAATACAGCGACCTGAAATCCAGTGATTTCACTTTGTAATGACTCGATTTATCGCGTCTCCAACGCAATAATCGCCTGTGCATACCCATCCAAACCCATTCCCATGATTCTTTTCACGCAGGCTTCTCCAGTGTATGAATGTTGGCGATAAGGTTCCCTTTTCGAAAGGTCGGAAATATGCACCTCGATAACAGGGGTGCTAATGGCGCGGATGCAGTCGGCCAGGGCGATGGAGGTGTGGGCATAGCCGCCAGGGTTCATCACCACGGCATCATATTGTCCGTCAGCTTCTTGCAGTTTGTCTATCATCACGCCTTCATGGTTGGTCTGGAAATAGGCAAGCTCGTGCTGGTGGAACCGCTCTCGGAGTTGCAACAGGTATTCGTCAAAGGAGAGGCGACCATAGATTTCTGGCTCACGCTTGCCTAAGAGGTTGAGGTTGGGGCCGTTGAGGATGAGGATTTTCATCGTTGGAAATTTTTGCAAAAATAGGCTTTTTTTGGAGCGTATTGAGTAGTTTTTTGCTGGAAATTTGGTGTGTATCAATTCTTTTTCTAATTTTGTGCGAAAATCAGGTAGTTATGAAGATCATTACACTAGGGAAGACCAACCTGAAGGTCAACAAGAACGGCTTCGGCGCCTTGCCCATCCAAAGGATCAGCGAGAAGGAAGCTGTGTATCTGCTGCATAAAGCCTACGACAACGGCATCAACTTTTACGACACGGCGCGTTTTTACACCGACAGCGAGGAAAAAATCGGTGCGGCGTTTGCCGACAGGCGCAAAAAGGTAATTATCGCCTCTAAGACGGCAGCCACCACCATCGAGGATTTCTGGAAAGACCTTCATACCACGCTGAAAAACCTCAAGACCGACTACCTGGATTTGTATCAGTTCCATAATCCTGCCTATTGCCCGCGTCCCGGCGACAAGGAAGGCTTGTACGACGCCATGAAGGTGGCCAAACGTCAAGGCAAGGTGCGTTTTATTGGCATTAGCAACCACCGTCAGTCCGTGGCCATGGAGGCCATCGAGCGCGATTGCTACGACACCTTGCAGTATCCTTTCTCATATCTATCTTCGCAGGAAGACCAGAAGATTGTGGAGGCTTGTTTCAAGCACAACATGGGCTTCATCTGCATGAAAGCCATGGCAGGCGGTCTTATCAACGACTCGGCCTTGGCCTACGCTTTCCTCAACCAGTTTGACCATGCCCTGCCCATTTGGGGCATACAGCGAGAGAGTGAGTTGGACGAATTTCTGTCGTATCAGGAGCATGAGCCGGAGCTGTCTTCTGCCTCATGGCGTAAAATCGAGAAGGAACGCGCTGAGCTTTCGGGCGAGTTTTGCCGTGGTTGTGGCTACTGCATGCCTTGCCCTGTGGGTATACAAATCAACGACTGCGCCCGCATGAGCCTCTTGCTGCGTCGTGCTCCGCTTGAGGTGTATCTCACCGAGGAATGGGCCGAGAAGATGAAACTCATTGAGAATTGTAAGCACTGCAACGCCTGCCATGAAAAATGCCCCTACGGCCTCGAAACGCCGCGACTGCTTGAAGAGAACTATGAGGTCTTCAAGGAATACTGGGCGAAGAAGCAGGTTGGTGAGATTTGATTTGTTTAATTGTTTAAACCAATCCTTATGAAAAGAATATTTGTAACTTTAATCACATTGCTTTTTATTGGGTTGGGGCCAGCATTTGCCCAAACCCCCAATGATTCTATAGTTGTGGAAAAGAATAAGTTTTATTATCATGGTATGCAAATTGAATCCATGCGTCAAATAAAATCTGTTCTCGCTAACGACGAATTGGCCCTTAAGGAAGTAAGAAAAGCGGGAGTTACCAATGGATTTGCCTATGTGGTAAGTTTTATCGGTGGTTTTGCCCTTGGATGGGAAGTTGTAGATATTATTCGTGGCAATTTTAACCCCTACATCCTTGTCGGTGGCATTGGTTTTACGGCGGCAGGCATAGGCCTTTCGTTTTTGGCGAACAGTCAGGTAAAAAAAGGTGTTGCCATCTATAATGCCAACCTTGGCAAAACGTCGTATGGGGGAAGTGTTCAACTAGATATCGGCTTGACTCCAGGTGGCGCAGGCTTGACGTTGAGTTTCTGAATTGAAAAACATAAAAACTCCGTTGTTCGATGAGCAGCGGAGTTTTTCGTTTAGGTTGGTAGAGACGTAGCGTGCTACGTCTCTACAGTGCATAAATCATTTCAGCGGGCTGGGCGTGTGGTATTCACGGGCACCCAGTTCCTTGTCGAGCATAATCATGCCACCGATATGGTCGCCGATCATCGTGGCTTGACGCACGAGGTCGCGGGCGTTCTCTTCTTCTTCCACCTGCTCGTCGATGAACCAGGCGAGGAAGTTGGCGGCAGCACGGTCTTTGTCCTCGTCGGCGATGTCGCAGAGGTTGTTGATCATGGCGGTCACCTTCTTCTCGTGTTCAAGGGTGTCTTCAAAAGTGGCCAAGACGCTCTTCCATTCGGTCTGCACCTTGGCGATGGGAGCCAAGACGACCTTGGCATCTTGTGAATGCAGGTAGTTGATCATGATGGCGGCGTGGGCTTGTTCCTCAAGGAACTGCACCTTGTACCAATGGGCGATGCCATGGAAGCCCTTGGCGTAGATGTCTTGCGACATGCTCAGATAGAGATAGGCCGACCACATCTCAGCATTGATTTGGTCGTTGATGGCCTTTGCTAATTTCTTGCTAATCATTTTATTTGTTGTTTAATTGTTGAATGTTTAATCGTTTAATTGTTGGTTTGTAGGGCTGTCACACCGTGGCAGCCGCGTGGATTAATTACCGTGCGGCTGCCGTAATACGACAGCCCTACAAGCCTGTGCTTATTCGCCAAAATAGCGTTTATACAAACCTTCAAAGCCTTTGCCATGGCGGGCTTCGTCTTTGGCCATCTCGTGGACGGTGTCGTGGATGGCGTCGAGGTTGCGTTCCTTGGCAACGCGGGCGATACGCATCTTGTCTTCGCAGGCGCCGCATTCGGCAATCATGCGCTTGTAGAGGTTGGTCTTGGTGTCCCACACCACGTCGCCCAGCAGTTCGGCGAACTTGGCGCAGTGCTCGGCCTCTTCAAAGGCGTAGCGCTTGAAGGCCTCGGCGATTTCGGGATAGCCTTCGCGGTCGGCTTGGCGGCTCATGGCCAGATACATGCCCACCTCCGTGGCTTCGCCCATGAAGTGCGCGTTGAGGTCCTTGATCATATCTTCGCCGGTGCCTTTGGCGATGCCGACGACGTGCTCGGTGACAAAGTTCAGGGCTGCGCTTTCGTCAACGACCTTCCATTCGACGATTTGCTTGCATTGAGGGCAGCGCTCGGGGGCTTCCTCTCCTTCGTGTACGTACCCGCAGATGGGGCAGATGAATTTTTTCTTCATAGATGTTCTTATTTAATGAGTTAGTTTTCGAAAAAATGCAAATGCAAAGATATACATTTTCTTTCAAATCAATATTGCGGAGGAAAAATATTATTTCAGCGAAAATGATAGAGTTTTTTTAGTATCTTTGCATTTTATTTTCATGCTAAACGACCAACCTTATGTTGAATAGAAGATTTTTGAGAGTCAAGGCGTTGCAAGCCATCTATGCCTATCATCAGTCGGAGAGTTCCAATCTGCCCCAAGCTGAGCGTCAGTTGCTTGACAGGGTCGACGACCTTTATAAGCTTTTCGTGTACCAGCTGTCTTTCTGGGTGGAAATCAAGCGTTTTGCCGAACGCCGCATCGAGGAGAACAAGCAGAAGCATTTCCCGACTGAGGAAGACCTGAACCCCAACATGAAGTTCGTCAACAACAGGATTCTCGTGGCTTTGGACGGCAACAAGCACCTGATGAAGCTGGAGGAACAATACAAAATCGACTGGACCGACTCTCGTGAGGACTTCATTCGCAAAATGTTTGTGAAGCTGACGGAAACGCCAGAATACCAAGAGTATATGTCCAATGGGAAGGATTCTTTCTCCGACGACAAGCATTTCTTGGTCACGGTGATTGAGACCTACATGCCAGAGAACGGGTTGCTTTACGACTATTATTCTGACCGTGAATTGTCGTTCACCAGCGACTACCAGTTGGCCATTTACCTGCTGTGGAAATTCATCAGCGAGCTGCCTGCCAACTTTGACGCGTCCAGCATGCTTCCGCCCGTCTATAAGTCGGAGGAAGAGGATAGGGAGTTCGTCACCAAGTTGTTTGAGAAGACCATCCTTCATGCCGACGAATACATGGAATTGGTGAAAGACAACATTTCCAATTGGGATTATGAGCGTTTGGCCTTGATGGACAAGATTTTGATTTTCATGGCGATGACGGAGTTTTGCGAGTTTCATTCCATCCCCGTGAAGGTCACCATCAACGAGTACATCGAGATCTCGAAGTTCTATAGCACGCCAGAGAGTCGCCGCTTTGTCAACGGCATGTTGGACCGCCTTTCCACCATGTTGAAGGAAGAAGGGAAGCTGGTGAAGACGGGCTTGGGGCTGGTGGACAAATAAGGAGGCGCTGCCACAATATAAAGCAACAGATTTCGTTATCTTGAAAATACGGAAATATGAAGCGAACAAAATACATGATATTGGCTTTGGTGCTGTCAATCATTGCTTTGCAAGCCAATGCGCAAGTGAGCAATGGCCTCTACCGTGCCTTGAGGGATGCCAATTCGGCCCGCGTGGCGGCTTTGGGCGGACTGCCTTTGCCCTTGCATGACGGCGATTTGCAGACCGCCGTTTTCAATCCTTCGGCCATCTCGCCCGAGATGAACAACCAGCTGTCGTTGTCGTATGTCGGCGATTTCAACGTGGGGACGCATTTCGGCTCGGCGCAATATAGCCACACCTTCGATAAGGTGGGTAGTTTTGCGGCATCGGTACAGTACTATAACTACGGTAATATGCAGTATGCCACCGAGAGTGGCTATACCGACGGTAGCACCTTCAACGTCTCCGACTATGCCATCACCATCGGCTGGGGCCGTGAGTTGACCGACAGATGGAGCATCGGCGCCAACCTGAAATATGCCGGCGTCCAATATGAGACGGGTCGTGCCGGTGCTTTGGGCGTGGATGTGGCGGCCACCTATTGGTCATATACCAACTGGGCGTTCACCCTTGCTGCACGTAACATTGGCAGACAGCTCTTTAGCCAGGAGTTGAACGTGGAAAACAAATGGTTGCCGTTTTCCTTGGACTTCATGGTTTCCAAGAAACTCAACCACCTGCCGCTGACCATCATCTTGGGCTACAAGGACATCCAGCATTGGAATAAACTCTATGACGACCCGTTGCATCTGTATGACACGTATGACCCTATCACAGGAGAATATAAAGAGCCTTCGAAAGCGGCCAAGTTCTTCACCAATTTGGGCTGCCATCTCGTCATCGGTGGTGAATTGGCCATAGGCAAGCACCTTTATCTGAGGGCGGCCTACAACTACGAGGCGCATCATACCATGAGTGTGCCCAAGAAGCGTAGCTTGGTGGGCTTCTCTGCTGGCATTGGCGTGAGAATCAAGGCCTTCCAAATCGACTATGCCCGCTCAAGGAACAATATCGTTGGCTCACCCAACTTCCTGACGCT
>LXOW01159900.1_pt1 | contig 18517 bp, 21 predicted proteins | sample 1368591 | NCBI WGS metagenome assembly LXOW01 (sample SAMN04884650, study PRJNA319009) | bovine gut metagenome | isolation source: Cow rumen | host: Bos taurus | place: Italy: Legnaro (PD) | collected 2014-07-09
CATCATCATTGATGGTGTGGAATACTTCAATCAGAATCAAGCGGCTCTTACGGCTGGCGTTTCTGTCCCAACATTCAAGAAGAGAGTGAAAGAGTTTGCCATCAGGCAGGTAAAGAGACCAAGCGGAAGGATTTTCTATCGTAAACAAGACATCGAAGCAGCAATCAGTAAAGGATGGTTCAAGAAATGGTTTATGTAACACCCTGAAGCATAATAAGTGAAGCATCCATACTAATATGGCAAAAGGGCTGACATACAACTACGTAAAGATACCTGTTTCTCTGATTCCCACCTTATACAAAGGTAGGAAAGGAGTTATGGATGTTATATTGTACTGCATCTACGAGACAAGCAAAACGTTTGACTTTGATAGTAACAATGTTGCACGACGCCTTGTTTATGAATTCTGCAATACTGACATCAGAAAGCGTATGACAGACATACCAGAAGAACTGAAACAAATGATGTATAAACTTGATAAAGAAGCGAGTTTTTTAGAAGATGATTATAGAGGATTCACCCATGATGGCACTTCATACGATCCACTTGATGAAAATAAAGAATCTGTTATAGATAGAGTAGAAAAAGAACTTGNNTGTTATAGATGTTCGTCAGAAATACAAAGATTGTGACAACTGCCGTGCTTTCGCTTATGCAAAACTTAGTAAGTTAGTAGAACTTGCAGATAAAAAGGCATTGCAACCGGAAGACATTGAGATCTATGCTGGCAATCTGGCTTTCAAATCTATCATAGGAAAGGCAAAAGTTGGACGCACAGAAACAAAACTCGTCTTGGCGAGAATGGTTGGTTGTGTAAGTGCTGACGATGTAACCGATGATTATCTGGAATACAATCCAATAGCGGCACGAATATTCAAGAAATATTCGGATAAGGGAAATTTCAGAAGACTTGCGGGCAGATTACGTGACGGTTATTTAAAATTTATTGAGACAGTACCAGGTAAAAGCAGACTTGGTACGTTCTTCTCATTCACCCGCGATCTGTCAAAAAAGGACTTTGAGCAAGCCATCCTTGATATTGTCAGGGAAGACAAGAAAAAAGCGGAGAGAATGAAAAAGAGAATACAACGTAAACGCAAGGCAATGGGATGCCGCAAGCCCATTGAAATAAGAGTTGAAATCACCAAGAGGAAGGTAGGGAAAAGTAAAAACATATAGTCCGTGTTTCCCGAGTATTTCCTTCCTTCAGAAAACGTCTGAAACTTCTTTTTGTAAAGGCTTCTCCGAAGTTTTTCAGAGAAAATCCAAATCATGCTATTTTAAACTTTACGAAAACTGCGCAAAACGCCAGTGTTTATCGGCATTTCAGCGCATTTTCAACGAACATAAATTTTATGTGCTTTCGTTGTGGTTTTTTATGCGCAAAAATATATGTCGAAAAAACATGCAGTCCCTTTGTCTATGGGACTTTTGAAAAAATGAAGGAATACAGAAACAACCTCCCTAAATGGGGACACCCTAAATAGGGACACCCTAAATGGGGACACCCTAAATGGGGACGCATATACATAGTATATGTAAATAATATAGAGAGTTGAAATAATGTAGAGTATCAAAATAATATATTTATAAAAAACAATCGTCAGCGAAATAATTTTTCGCCGTTGTTTAACAATGTAGTACTTCCAACAACACAAGGGCAAACTTCGTTCCATCATAGCTAATATCGTACTTCGTACTGCCAATTCTCGTACTCTAAATCGTACTTCGTACTCTGCCATCGTACTTACAATAATCGTACTTGTACCCAATTGCTATACTCAACATAAAATAAATCTCCACAAAACACGCGAAACATTCCTCATCTCAAAGAAGTACATCCTGAAGACAAATAACCAGAATAACAAACCTGCAGAGTCCTATGCCAATCAAGTACATAAAAAAAAGTCGGCATAAAACAGATCCACACGATTCTGCAAAACCATTATGCCATTATCGACATAACAACAAAGATAGCAAACGAAAAATTCCTCTGGCCTCCAATACGAAAACATAACATTCCATAACCACAAAAGAAACACAGATATAGACAACACAAATGCCAGAAAACAATAAAAAAGTATGAAAACGGCGACTTTCGACATAGAGACGGCCAACGATACAAAAGATAAACAAATAAAGTTCTGCATCATCTGGGGGGAGTCGTTTTTCGTCATTCCACCAATTCAACGCGGGTTTTCACATTTCAGATTATTATCACATTGTCGGAAAAGACAAGAAATAAATGAAATGGCCATTATGACGGCAGATGTTAAGTATAATTTCATAGGGATTGGTCGTAAAACGCTTAAACGGCCAACGATCATAACGAGCTTTCCAAAATGAGAAAAGGCACTTTGACAAATCTGCCTCTATAGAAGAAATAAAGTCATTATCCCAAATAGATATCCATAAGAGACAGATGCCTTTGACAAATAACGCTATCGGTATGCGAAACTGTATAACGAAAAGATTCTCCAGACTCTTCTTTGTGTGTAACGTGGTCGATGGGACTGCGAGCGATGCGGTCACTTCAAGAAAAGCGATATCGACGAATGGAATAATGAAGATGTGCTATCTCAAATCTAAGGTATGGCCAAACCAAATGTGGATTGGCCAGAGGGTTGCAGATGGCTTCAGAGAATCAAGTGTGATAACTTCCCGGATAATGTTGATGCCGTTTCTGGTGTTTGACAACTATGCCAGATAATTCCATTCATCATCAAGACTGGAAAATAATACCTGCCGCTGACTCCAGAACCTTTTAACTCTCTTTCCTCCTGCGTATATAAGGGTGAAGAGGTCGGCAAAACAAAAGCCTTGATCCTGTTTCTGAAGTCCTGGATTAGGANNGTAAAAGCAAAGTCACAAAAAAGAAATTTTCAGTAAAAAAACGCAATGTGTTATTTTGTAAACTCCGCTTTGCAAAAAGACTCAAATATCGTGTTTGTCTGGTTATCGTTATTTCTTCCACATAAACCAGATACAAAACAAAGAATAATCCTACGAATTACAGAAATAGGGCAAATTTCGCTTTTCTCCGTCTTGGTGGGTTCTTTATAAGGTGCGAATGAAAAAACGGCTTAGAATGACTAAAAATACGTTTGTCTATATAATGGCATAAAAAAACGGGCACAAATGAAATTGCACCCGCTTATATTGTGGAATATTGGTTATAACTCCGTAATTCCTTTACCGTCTAATTTCAAAGGCTTAGTGATTATCTGATACCATTTAATGCCGTTTATCTCTTTACCTTTGGGAGAAACTAAGAATGTGACGTTTTTAGTAGCCTTATAGTCACTTAGAATGCTTTCGACTACGACACGACAAGAACACGACATAGATATTACATCTTTACACATTCCACCATTCTTTTTAGGTCTCACTTTTATACNNTAATTGTGTCCTACCTTCGCTATGTTTGCGACTTGTGTAGTTGTCAAATACTTGTAAGTTCATAATACCTGGAATTTAAATTGTTAGTCAATTGATATTGTATAAGATGAGTAATTAGACATAATGCAAAAGTCTTTGAATTGGCAGTTAAGACAATCTTTGCACCATTTGACGCATTTAGTAATTGTGGGTACACTTTTACCACAATAAGCGGAAATTTGTTCGTATGTGCAAGAATAAACAAAGTACATCTTAAAAACTTGTTTTTGCTCCTTAGTGAAATGATTTGCCACATAAGAACGAACGGCCTTTGCTCTTTCGTCAATTAAGATGCTCTTTTGTTCTTCATTCTCTGGATTTGATTCGCATTCTGCCAGAAATGCCCAAAATAGATCATCTGGCCTAATTTCCTTAGTTTCTTGCACATTGTGGTTTTTTCTCTGTCTTCTGTATGCCGCACGAAACAAAAGATTGAAATCCGTTTCACCATTGAAACGTTTAAGACTGTCGTAAACGCACAAGTATGCATTATGAAAGCAATCTTCACAATGGGAGTCAAATAATACCCCCCAAACTTTGTCACAACAAAGTGACTCTTTTAGTTTTCCGTAATTCTGGGAAAACCATACGCTAAATAGTTCTTGATAAGTTACCATAATTGCTAAAATTTAAGTGTTACATTGAATTATGGTGCAAATATACATAATATAAGTGTATTAATCGTAATTTTATACACCTATTTTATTATCGCTTTTTATTCGTAATAATGGCAAAAATAGACGTTTTGTAAGAAGTATTTACTTTCTGGCAATAATATCGAGCTTAAAGATACGAAACTACACTGATTATCAATAAGATACAGAGAAATGCCACATTATGCGTATAATGTGACCAAATAATTTCGTATGAAATAAATATCTCATTACTAACCACTTATATATAATNNCTTCCATCGAGATTTTTTGATTTTTTTTTCGTTTTTCTATTGATTCTGTGCGATGGAGTCCAGCTGGAAAAAAGTATGTGGGTCGAATTTTCGGCTGACATCGAGAATCATCGACCAGCCGAACAAGAAGTAAGAAAGGAGAGAATTATGGAACAAGGTCTGATAGTAAACACCATGTCTTCGCTTGAAATTGCAGAGGCTACAGGTAAGCAACACAAAGACGTTCTTAAAGCCATCCGAAACATGGAGCCAGCGTGGGAAAAAACATGTGGGCGCAAATTTGCGCTGACATCGAGAATCATCGACCAGCCTAACGGTGGAACGCGCGAGGTGCCCTGCTATCAGCTGACCAAGACCGAGTGCCTCTACATCGCCACGAAGTTCAACGATGATGCGAGGGCGAAGCTGGTCCTTAGATGGGAGGCTCTGGAAACCGGAAAGGCCACACCCGCCTATCACCTACCGAAGTCATACGCCGAGGCTCTGCGAGAACTCGCGGGAAAGGTCGAAGAGAATGAGCGACTTGCTCTGGAGAACAAGCAGCAGGCAGAGAAGATCCAGAAGGATGCCAACGGAAATTTCCGTTGACCTTTACAAAAAGAAAGAATCTCGTATCGAATTATGATCGCTACGAGATTCCTTAAATAGATTGGTGTCATGATAGTCTTCTCACTCATTACCTTCCTTGCAAACGTGTCTTATCTGCTCTCCTTAGGTTGAATCAGGTGATTTAGATATCAGTTCACTGAAAATCTACTCCAGAGCTAAGAACAAAATTTAACGGCATGGGATTTTCCCTTGCGAGTGCAAAGATAATCATTATTCCGAATATTTTACAAGAAAAATGGGAAAAATCTTTATTTTTTCTATTAAAATGGCAAAATTGTCGGTCAAAATAATTTACAAAGCGTAAAATTTTATTACATTTGCAATCGATATGAGTTAAGAAATAAAATTTTACGATTATGAGAGAGAGTACAACCCCATCACTGGTCTTTGGCATTGCCATTGAGCAACTTGACCAAAGGTTGAAAAACTGGACTGCGAAGATTAACGACTTTGCCAACAATGGCGGCAAGGGTTATCGGCTGAAGATAGACTTTGGTGAGGCAGAAACCATCATCAAGAATCTCAGCAAGTTGAAGATAGGCGACAATTCGGAGATTGTGCGTTTGCAGACCGAACTTGACAATGTTAAGAAGAAGTTGAGGGAGGTCACTGGCGATTCCACCATCCGGAATGCCGCAAAGAACATTGCCGAACCCTTACGGCGTGGAGCCGATGAGAGCAAGAAAGTAGCGGATGCCATCGAGCAGAACAGGAAGCGCGTAGTGGATGCCTATGCGGATATGATGCGTTCCGTGAATGCCTTGCAGTCAGATCGCGCCCATGCCAGGGGTCTTGGCATTGACATAGGCGGCAGTAGCCAGTTGGTTCAGGATATCAAGGCTTTCGCATCTGAGATGAGCCGACTTAGCGGCAAGAACGGCATAATGGGGAATAAGGATGCCGTTGATGGCCTTTTGTCTCAGTACCGTAATTATCTGGATGTTATCCGTATGTTACGCAATGAGATAAAGGGTCTGTCTTCTGTTCAGGAGCAGCAGAGCCGTAAGGCGGCTTCACAGAAGATCATTGATTCGAGGTCTGTCAATGAGGCCATCTATCAGATATACCAGTTGGAGAAGCGTCTTTCTGCTTTGAGGGATTTGCAGTCCAAGGCGGGAAAGGCGGGAATCCTTACCCCCGACCTTGATAGTCTGATCAAGGATATGGAGAAATATATGCGCAAGTTCCAGCAGATATACCAGAATGGCGGTCGTCTGCCAGACGGCACAACGGCACAGACGTTGAAGTCTGAGGGTGATTACAGAGGTCTTACGGCAAGGATTGCCGAGAACACCCGCGAGACGAGGATCAACATTGCGGCGAGAAACACTGCCATTGCTACGGTGAATCTTCTGGCTTCTGAAGAGCAACGTCTTGCGCAAGCCCTTACTTCATCAACCAATGCCATGAAAGGGCAGTCGCAAGTCCTGCAGGACTTGCGGACGTTGGCAAAGCAGTATTTCAGTGTATGGGGTGCAAAGACCATTCTCGACAATATCATACAGACGGGCGGTCTCTTGGAACAGCAGAGAATGTCTATCGGTGCTATTCTTGGCGATATAAGCCAGGCTAACCAGTTGTTTGAGAATATCAAGTCTCTGGCTTTGAGATCTCCTTTCGGTGTTGTTCAGCTCGACACTATGAGTAAGCAGTTGACGGCCTATGATTTCAGCTATAATGAGATCTTCGATTGGGTGAAGCGGATTGGTGACATTTCTGCGGCTACCGGAACTGAGGCAAGCCGTCTCGCACTGGCATTAGGCCACGTCAAATCAGAGGGAGCGTTAACTGGTTACACGCTGAGGCAGTTTGCTATGGGTAACGTCCCTTTGCTTGCTACTTTGGCAAAGCAACTCAATAGGACTACTGCTGAAATCCGTAAGATGACAAGGGAAAAGGCCATCAGCTATGATGATGTTGTTACGGCCTTGAAGTCAATGACGGAGGGAGACGGGCTTTTTGCGAATGCCCAGGAAACGATGTCTCAGGCTCTTAATGCGAAGTTCAAGAATCTCCACGATGCATTTGATCTTATGTGGGGTGATATTGCTGAATCCGGTGTTGGCGATGTCCTGAAATCCGTTGCCACCAACCTTACGGAACTTACAAAGAGTTGGAAGCCGCTTGTTACCGATATGACTGCGGCAGTAGGGCTTTTCGGTCTTTTGAAGACTGGTGCTTTGGTGTATAATTCCGCTTTAGGTAAGACTACGGCCTCAACAATGGCAAATGCCTTGGCTTTGAAGAAAAAGGAGGTTGAGCAGTTGCGCGTTGCAAATAGCTACCGAACCCTTACGACTGTTGAGCAGATCAAGGTGAAAACCGCAAGCAGACTGAATGCCTATGATCTGCAACTTCTATTGAACACCAAGAAACTGACGGGTGAGGAATTGCTACGTTCTGTTGCTATGGGTAATACCAATAAGGCAATGGCGATTGCAGCAGTCCGCACTTCAAGGCTCACAGAGGCAGAACGTCAGCTATTGATAACCCAGATGCAGTCTCTTAACGGCACTCGACGGATGGCTATGATGTGGACTACGTTCACGAATGGTATAAGGCGTGCCGCTACTGCCGTTGTAGGCTTTATGTCCCAGATGGCACCATTGGCGGCTATGATGGTGGTCACAGATGCATGGATGAGCAAGAAAGCTGATGAGGATGCCATCAAAGACAGATTGGACGGGATGCGTGAGAAAGCAGTCGAAGGATATAAGAACCTTCAGGAATTGCAAAAGCAGTATTTCGTTGGCGGTAGTAAGGGTATGGATAACACTTTGCTTTCTCAGTCCATCGACGAAATGGTTGAGAAGCTGAAAGACTATTCCCTGACTGCAAATGAGGCATTCAACAATGCTTTTGAGGTTGACAAGGAGGGTAAGGCGGTACATTCTTTGTCAGAACAATACGACATTCTTGCAAAGGCAATAGAGGACACGGCAGAATCATACAGAAGATATCAGGAAATGATACCGATGATTGAGCATGCCCTTGAATCATCGACTCCAGATAAGAATTTCCTTGAAAGAATCGGTGATAGTATGTATGGCTGGATGCTTGGTGACAATGCCAAGGCAATGACTGGTGGCCTTACTCAGGCTTTGGAGAACTACACAAAGCAGGTCAAAGAGGCGGTCTTGGCAGAGAATCTTTTCCTTAGAAGCCGTATGGAAGTATTATCATCATTGCAGAACCTTGGCTTTGAGAATGTACTTTCTATGGAGAATGAGGAATTGTTGCACTTTATCAATACGATGCGCAATGAATCCCCTGAAACATTCCAGAAGTTCTATCAGTCATTGGACGATGCAAGCAAGGATGCCCTTAATTCAATGACGAATGCCTGGAATGATATGAATACGGCATACGAACTTGCAAATCAGCGTATGCGTAAGGCCGGGAATGATCTCTACCTATCAATGAAAGCCGCTTGGGGTGATGATATGAAGAAATGGCCGGAAGGTTGGCGTAATGTCGTTATGATGGCTATGAACAATGCCACTGGTGACGTTAAGGAATTTGCCGATCTTTCTGTTGACTACCAGAATCTTGTTAGGGATAGTTTCCTCAAACCATTCAAGATCAGTGTTGACAGTGACGAGGCACAAGAGAGGGTCAATAATCTTCTTGTGGATTTGCAGAACCTTGTCGGCAAAGACTGGACTATCAAGATTGGTATCAAGGGAGAGGATTCTTTCGCCGATGTCGATTCTGCACAGAAAGTATATAAGGATGCACAGGAGAAGATCAAGAAAGCTGAGGATCAGTTAAAAGCCCTTGGCAATCCCAAACTGACAGACACTGGTATTACAGAGCAGGCAAAGAAAGTCATAGAGGATTACAATACACAGATTGCCCGTCGTTCAGCAGCAAGGTCTGTCCTTCTCTCCTATGGTGCGACACCCGAAGAGCCGAAAGAGAAAAATACGGCTTCAACGGGACGCAAGCATACAGAGGATGCTCTGGCCCTTCGTTGGCAGAACAGAATTGATATTCTGAAGAAATATCGCTCTGAAATGGAGAAATACGAAAAGGTTATGAGCCGTCAGCAAGCAATCGAGAAATTAAAGGCCAATGGAAACTTCGCACAGATGTTTAGTGAGAAATGGTTTACCAATCCTGATGATTTCACTGGATCAATAGATGAGGCTATCAAGGCACTTGGTACGGCTACGGACAGAAGAAAGGCATTGGTGGCTAAGTGGGGTGCAGAAAAAGAAGATTTTCTCGGTGACGAATTCAGACACGATATCGAAATGTCTGTCAATGAGCTTGGGCGGTTGATTAGTGTTATGGCTGAGAACTATGACACTTATAAGAAATGGATGGATTTGACTGGAGATAGCAACTTCGCGGCCAGTATAGCCGGAGTAACACAGAATTCTTCGATGTCAGACTGGCTGAATAGCAAGATGGAAGATCTGTTAAAGAAAGCGGGTGATTCTCGCTCTGCATCTGAAGTGTTCGGTCTTTCAGAAAGCGAGGTAAGTAAATTCGGTGAGAATTCTGGAATCTATAAACTCTGGGAAGAGTGGCAGAATAATAATAATAAGATCAAGAAACAGAATCTCGAACTATATACCGAGGCTATCAAGAATGCGAAAGGATATGCCGAGAAAGTTGCGGATATCAAGCGCGAACTGGAAGAGCAGAAAGCTGCTATTGACAAGATGGCCAAGTCACAGACAGACAAAGATCGATTAAAGCAGAATGCGACAGACAATGCAAATAAGAAGATTGCCAATCTGACTTGGGAGAACTTCAAGGCTACAGAGGAATGGGGACGCATTTTCAGTGATCTGGATAGGATCTCTACCGGGACATTGACACGGATGCTTGCGAAACTACGAGATATAGCACCAAGCATGAATGATAGTGCTGAATCTACCAAAGCCGTCTATGAAGCTATTGACAGACTTCAGACGATTGTCAATGGCCGAAATCCCATCAAGGCAATTAGCGATTCCTTGAGCAATCGCAGCGCATTGGGTAAGTACTACAAACAAGCAAGCCAAAAGGGTAGTCTGGTTGCAAACGCTGAATTGTCTCAACTACTTGGAGTGCAACTTGGTTCAACCGTATCGAAAGACCAGATCAAGGATGCCATGAAGAATGAGAGTGAGGATTTCAAGAATGCCATTGCAAAGGTCGTTGATGGCCTGCAGACTTTCCAGAACGGTCTCAACCTTGTTGGCGATCTTTTCGACTCGATGGGAATGTCTGGTGCAAGTAATATTGCCAGTGATGCCGCAGGCTTGCTTGGCGGTGCATTGAGTGGTGCTTCATCATTAAGCGCACTTGGCCCTTGGGGGATGGCTGCAGGTGCGGCTCTTGGTCTTGCAAGCGGTATATTCCAATTGCATGACAAGTCTTTACAGAGGCAGATAGAGGCTATTCAGGAAGAAGTTGATGCTTTGGAGACTAATACTCAGGCCATCAAGACTTATCGTGAACGGACGTTTGGCTATGATGATGGTGAACTTCGCAGGTCAATGTCGAAGCTATATAAAGAAACGAGCCGTACAAAAGAAATAAATATATTCGGTAAAAGCTATCAATTCAAATATGATAGTGCAGCCTTGAATGCTATGCGTGAATNNGCGCAGGAATTGGCCAACCTCAAACAGCAAAGAGAGGATTACATAAAAATGTATGACCTCGAAAACGATAAGAAGAAAAAGTCTCAGGATGCCCTTGATGAATATCGTAATAAGATTGCGGAGTTGGACGAGCAGATTCGGTATTTCGCAGAAGACCTTGCAAAAGACTTGTGGAGTATAGATCTCAAGGAATGGGCTGACCAGATAGGAGATTCCCTTATGACGGCATTTGAGAACGGTGAGAATGCGGCAGAGGCATTTAAGGACACCGTTCAGGACATTATGCGTCAGGTTCTTCGCAAGATGCTCTCACTTGGCATCATTCAGCCAATGATGGAGAACTTGCAGAAGAAGCTCTTCGGTGAAAACGGTAAGGCTGGCATCTTCAACGCCAACAATCCGGAAGGTACGATTGATGCCGCTATGAGGGAGGTGAGTGCATTCTTTGGCGAAGGCGGAGAAGGCCAGAAGATGATAGAGGCCACACAGACATTCTATAACAAATGGCAGGCACTCATGCGGTCAAATGGACTTACTCTTGAAGATAATGGTTCAAGTTCTTCCAGCGGTTCTTCCATCAAGTCAATAACCGAGCAGACTGCCGATCTGATTGCATCGTATATCAATGCCGTCCGTGCCGATGTGTCTGTAATCCGCGCATTGACCACGCAGTATTTCGTGATGTACTATACCGCTATTACGTCTGGCAATGAGAGTCTGAAGAACATTGAGAATCATACTGCCGCCATTATGCGTAGCAATGAAGAGATAGCAAGGTTGATGAAGTCTCTCGACGACAGATTCAGGGGACTGGAGAACAAAACGTGGAAATTACCGATTGCATAGAAATAGGGGTGTTTCGCCCCTATTTCTTTTTCCTATCATATTAGGCTCTATATTTTATCTTATTAAGAGCATTTTCATCTTTTGAAACACTCATTTAAACAAGAAGGAAGGCTATTCTCACGAACGGCCTTCCAAGTATTAATAACTAAAAACCAAAAACTATAAATATTACAACTAACTTAAAACTATGATAAAAAAGAAAAAACTGATCAATTTATGTCTCTAAATAGTCGTATTCCTCTCTGATCTTTACGTTTTTCTCTGCAATGATGGTCACGTCCTGGGAGTGCTTAATCAGAACAACTTTCGCATTGTCGTATTGTTCAACTGAGACGTATGATTTTTCGTAGAGGTGAATTAACGCAAAGCTACTATTCTTTGCCACAACACGAAGACTTGAATTGTCGCGGACGTGAATATAGCCATTATTAGTACCATTGTACCTGGCTGTGATCTCCGAGTTACCGAGAACCAGACACTCCTTCTGGTTGAGGATGCTATATTTATCATCTACGAAGACATTAACCATCCTACGGAAGTCGAGGTCAAAGTGTTCTTTTATGAAATTGTTCGACGGCCAATGACGTTTAAGGCAGAAGTCCAATCCCTTATACATTTTCTCTGCAAGTTCTGATAAGGTGCAGTCTTCTTTCCATTCATTGTACCACTCATCGCATAAGCCGTATGATCTTGCGCTTTCTTTCAGAGTCCTATTGAGTTCTGTTGCATCCATATACCAAATTTTGATGCAAATATNNGGTTACGACTTCATGACGGTTTATTCAAATTTTCGGTCACGAACCTATATTTCCAATTTGAATGGAATAATGTAACATTTTATTACTTATATTTGCAGCCGTAATCGATTAAATAATATCATTATGGCAGAAAACTTTAGGAAATTACCGAATTATGTGTTGCACTCTAACAAGAAATTAGAATGTGAGCGAAAATTACGTATCGCTGCAAAGTGTTTGCAAGCGAATTACGATGCATTACGGGCTATGGAAGATTTGGGTGTTGTCCCAAACGACCCAAAAGACATAACTCATGAATGGTTAAACTCTGCCTTAGAAGGTAAAACGGAAGGATTGCAATTCCTACCCATACCAGCGGCGGAGAAAAGAGAACTGGAAGAAAAGTGGTCTGCAATCCGTAAGAAAGCCCGTCAATACACTTCTGAGATTCTGGATTTCTTTTCAGAGTTTTCAGGTATTGAGTATGTTATTGACTCAAAGAACAACATTAACATAACTAATACTGAAGACTATTTAAATTCTGCATGTAAAGTAGAAGTGCCAAAGATTGCACAAGAACATTTTGCCTTATTCCTGCAAGTCGAAAAAACCATCAATTCACTTCGGGAGTTTGAGAGAGACAACGACCTGAAAAAGTTTAGGCTCGAAGATTTCCTTTTGCATGGTGGCCTCAATGAAGAGAAGTTTGCAGAGGCATGGGTAAATGGCGCATTTACGAAAACTCCACTGGAGAAAAAGGTTCAGGTTGAAATGCAACGGAAACTGACAGAGAAGATGTATGTATAAAGTATAACAAACAAAAAATAATAATTATGGTGAATTTAATTAAATCATTGACAAAGGAGCAGATTGATCTCCTTTCTGTCGAAGATCTTACTTCGTTGGAAGCAACCAACAAGAAGTTAAACAATGGTGTTGACCCATTCACTCTGGAGGGTGATGAAAGCGGAATCGGTAAGTATTTCAAGGATCGCATCAAGGCAAAGAAAGAAGAGTCTTCCAAGAGTTATGTCAATAAGTATCTCGAACGGAAGAAGGCTGAAGCCAAAGCTGATGAAGAGTATGCCAAGGAACTTACGGACAATATGATTTAAGATTTTGTTAGGCAATGATAATTCGACGTAGAAACCCGAATGAAAAAGGAGAGAAGACCTTCCTCATGCATGTCACTTACACGGTGGCTGACGTGAGGAGGGTTCTTCAAAACTTCATCAAGAATACTGCATCAGAAATCAGTATATCTAAGACAGAGGAAGAGATCAAGGCATTGTTTCTCCACTCTGTTTTCAGTCAGCTACCTAAGAAGAATGCAAAGGATCTGGCTGATTGGGCTTTTGATGTCGCAGTCAGTGAATGTATGGTGTTAGAGTCACCATCCCTTGCTATTGGCAGACAAAAAGAGTACTATATCAACTCTCATATCTTAGACATTCGGAAGGGTCCAAAGTGCAGAAGTAAAGAAGAGCAATAATATAAAGATTTGAGTTATGATAAAGAATAGACGTGGTGAAAAGTTTGGAGGTGGAACTCCGAAGACAGATAGTATTTTTAAAAATGGGATCGGCTTCTATTTCCGTCGAGACAACAAACGGCTTATAAGTTACGTTGAAGCAAGAAACAACAAATATCCAGTAGTGATCCACTTTGACAACAACATTAGCGGTGTTGTTGCCAAGGAGCAGAAAGATGCCTATGGAATAATCAACGGTTTCGATGTGACCGCGAGCTTCGCTATGCCGTCCAAGTTCANNGAGTTAATAGTATTGGCCATCGTGACGAGACTTGTACAACTTGGTCTGTCTCAGAAATTGAATGATGAGCAGATAGACGAGATTGCAGAATACATCTTGTCGGACAAATAAAAATGATTATGTAAAGAATAAGAAGGTGAGAGATTATGGCAAAAGACGCAAAAAAATACAAGTGTTTTCAGGCAGGTGGAATGAAATTCTTCTATGAGGAAAAGGACGGTAAGAAAACACTGCGATACATTCAGATATTCAACGATACGAAAGTACTTGAAGTGAGAGGTGATGTGCAGATAGATGTCATTCCACAAAACTCTGTAGATTCCGAGGCTATCAAAAACGGAAGCATTGAGAAAGAAGACCTCAGCGAAGAGGTTCAGAATGGACTCGACGAATTGAATAACATCAGTCTCACTGATGAAGACCTCGAAGAAATCTTCTTCCCATCAGACGAGACGGGAGAGAACGGTGAGACGCAAGAATCCGGGTCTTGATGCTTTTCTGTAAATGATGGATGATTTTGAAGTATAACATATAATATATACAAATATGATAAAGAATAAAAAAGGTGAGAAATTCGGAACACCAGAGTTAATCTCACATGACATTGTATATGATGAGAATGATAATCCTCTTTTTGAGGGTGAGCGCAGATTAGCATCTGTTTCATTATATAGTAATGGTAGGGCAAGAGGCGGCAAGAAAAGCGGCAGAAGATCTTAACCAATGGCGAAGAATAAGGTCAACATAGCAAAGGCCGTTAATGCCTATAAGGATAATGTTATTATCCCTGAAATGGAAAAGGCATTGAAGAAATGGTGTAGGGATATCCTCAATGCTGCAATCCTGGCAAGACAGAGGAATCCCCAAGCCCATAACTTCACGGGTAATCTTCTCAACTCAATCGTTGTTTGTCTCTACAGAGAAAGAAAGCCAGTTATTGCTTATTATGCAAGTGATCTTGTGCCGGAGGCTATACAACCGAAAATGCGTATGAGAGTCAGAAGAAGGGTTTTCTTCAAGAAAGACTATGACGGCGAAGAAAGCGCATATTTACCCACCATACAGACTAATGGCGGTTGGGGTAAAGATGATGCACAGGAATTCTTTGAAACATATAGGCCAAAGGGAAATTACTTGTTCGATATTGTCGTTGCCTATCCGGTTGAATATGCCAACTGGGTACAACAACACAGAGCGACAACGGGCATACTCAATACTCTTTCTTATGCAGAAAGAACCGGACGGACATTTATGAGGTTGAAATAACGGAATATTATGGAATATAGTATCGCACTAAAGAATACCGTCAAGAAATTGGGTACGACTAACCAATATCTTTTCTTGGCTGACCTTATTTCTGTAGGGCATGATGAAATGGATGCCTTTCTGACAATATATCCAGAACACAAGAATCTGACAGACCAGCAGATCAAAATGGCTTTGGATAAGATTGTAACATCGACAAAATTCAAGAGGGTTCTGGATGATCGTATGGCGCGTGTGAAACAAGGTAGGGCTACACCCGTCAAACTTGAGGACGTTGAACTTATTGATGATAATGAAGTAGCAAGGGAGGTGTTGCGTTCTGCCAGACAGTTGCCAGTCGGTTCAAAGGAAAGAGCGGATATGTATCTGAAATATAACGAACTTCGCCGATCAAGCAAAGAAGACGCGGGTGCTTATGATGGCTTAGACAACATCCTTTTCTTTTTTCCAGTGAAATGCAATCAATGCCCTCTTGCTATCGAATACCACAAGTTACGCAAGGAGAATGGAGAGCCATCTATTGACCAGAAACCTTCAGAGCTTCAAAACATCATAAAGAAAGCCGTTAAGATGGGTTATCCAACTCTGCAGGATGCCTACGATACCCTTCATTCAGATGAGAAGAAAGAATCAAGGTAAATTCCTAGCAGGGCTATTCACGTTCACCACATTTGGCTATTGTAACTTTCTGTAAGATCGCAAATTTGCGCCCACATACATAAACAGCCTATCCTCACGGACGGGCTGTTTGTTGCGCTCGCTTGCGCCTATCTTTTGATTTCATCTAATTAGGGGTATTTCATACTTGTTTCTTCTCCTTTCATCCTTTATACTTTAATCATAGTTGTTGGCGATGGTCTTCAGGCATTCTTCCAACTTATCAAGTTGCGTACTTCCCAAAGCATATATTGATTCAATTACGATTCTTTGGGCACATATTTCGCGGTGTCCTCTTCTGCTATCCACCGTAGAAGCCTTGTTTGCTCCAATGGCTTCACAATAGACGTTGAACTTATCCTTCATGGTGTCGTAACCGCCAACGCCTTTCATAAATGAAATAGCGGCTTGCGCTGCTGACTGCTCACATTGCTTAATCTCTTTCATACTTTCCACGATAATGATACCATAATGTTAACGACTGAAGAATTCCATTGCTTTGATTCCAGGCTTGTTTGTGTCGATGCAAACATATCTGTCTGTCATTGAAACACTACTATGTCCGGCAAGTTTACTTATTACTGCAATTGGCACACCATTCGTTGCAAGGCATGTGACATACGACCTTCGACTGCTATGCTGACTGATAAATTTGTATTTCGGTCCCTTGCATAGTCTACCGTTTACAAACAACTGAACTTCTTCATCCATCCCAAGTCTCTTGCAGATATTACGGATAACCTGATTAATAACTTTGCGGTCATGGCTTTTCTTCGGTTGGACTTTCACATACTTAACCAAACGTGCATGAACGGGTTGCCTCACCTCTACTTTTGTCTTCTGGCTGACATAGGTAAGCGTATCACCGATAATATTATCTTCGGTGAGAAGCAAGGCATCTGACAAACGCATTCCAGTTAAACAACCACGCATGAAAAGGATCTTAACGTCCTTTTCTGTCTGTGTCTTAGGTATGTATTCATCGAACCTTATTATTTCGTCCATCGTCAAGGCTATATGCTGACTTGGAACACGTCTGGCTATCAGTTCCTTACTATAAGACTTGCAAGGTATCACACCTTCCTCAGAATATCGGTTGAGAAATCCTTTCAGAATGCCGATATATGTAGCGGCACTATTCGGGGAAACCTTGCTCTTTATGTACGTAGCAACTGTGTTGAGGTTAACCTTCGTCAGGTGTTCCCAATCAACGACTTCAAGCCCAAGGGAATCCCGGACATAAGCAAGGATATGCTTATATTCCGGATTCTGTGTTACAAACTCTGATTCAAGACTCATACGCAATTAGGATCTTCGTAGCAATAGTGGCCAAAAGAATTGTCCTTTTCAAAATAGAGTGCATTAACCAGGTCGTTATATTCACCAAGTACATACATCACGCTAAGAAGATCGTCAGTCCAGACATTGATATCTTCATTGTCACGTCCGGCATCAATCAATTTTGCCAATGAACTAAGGGAATTGGCAATGCCCGCCTTGGTCAACTCAAATCCATCTCCATTTCGCAGATTGTCGATAATGACTGCTGCCTCTTTCTTTACACTTACATTTTTCATACTGATTCCATTTTATGTTAATAATTCGAGATTGTGCATCTTTTTGATGACAGAAAACGCTCATACTCTTCAATAAGGGTAACTGCATTAAATTTCAATGGTGAAGACTGACTCGCCCCTTTGGTATATGAGAAACGAGGTCTTCCTCCTTCATCGTCCTTGATACGATATAACTGCCAGACTGATATGCCAAGGGTTTCTGCAGCAATCTTGGCAGAAACTAATTTCTTCTTTGGCTCTTTCTTCATCATACTTGCAAGCCTTTTCGCCAGTTCATCATCCGTCTTAATGATGGTTGCANNATGCTAAATACTATTAGTTACAAATCTTATTTATTTTTGGTGTATATATTCACCTATATTCTTGGTTTTTGGTGCAAATATACACCTATTTTATTGATTATACAAATAATAGACAATAAAATAGACGTATTTTAATATCTTTTAATAAACCTATCTTGTTTATTTTGGTAAAATAGTATATCTTTGCACCAAAAATCAAAGATATGGTAGAACTTAGAATTAAAGACATACTCAAAGAAAAGGGAATGACTGCTAAAAGTTTAGCTGATAATATGAAGAAATCCCCACAGTATATAAATGATATCATAAACGGTGGGAAAGGAGCTTCGCTTAATACATTAAAGGAAATAGCAAAGGCACTCGGCGTGCCTATTTCCTCATTGTTTGCAGACTACGAACAGCAAGCAACTATNNTTCCGACTACCTGGGAGTCTCTCTTTTTATTTCCCAATTCTGGTAGCCATATTAAATGTTTGTGATTCCGATATTCTATCCAAAGTCTTGGTCAAAACAGTTTCCAATAATGAGATGGGAAACGGAACTATTACCCTATATATATAATAAGGTGTATAAAGTTTCTGATCATGTCAAAGATCGATAATCAGTCATTGAGAAACTTTTTCTAAGAAAAGTTTCATTTCCTACAGGTTTCTCAAATTTATTCTGTACCTTTGCATCCGAATTGCCAGTAATGGTAATTTTTGTAACGTAAGGGGTGCAGTTATTGTGATAATAATTGCATCCCCAATTTTTTTGCTCCAGATTTTATCGCTGAATCTTTGAGTTTCCCAACTTAGAACGCGAAT
>LXOW01317185.1_pt2 | contig 18514 bp, 22 predicted proteins | sample 1368591 | NCBI WGS metagenome assembly LXOW01 (sample SAMN04884650, study PRJNA319009) | bovine gut metagenome | isolation source: Cow rumen | host: Bos taurus | place: Italy: Legnaro (PD) | collected 2014-07-09
CACCATAGATGGTCGGATCCGCATTGGCAATATCTGCTGAGTCACCATCATCAAAAGGCACTTGTTTTGTCTTACCACCACAGCTGGCCATCATCCATACAGCCACTGCCACTGTCATGAGTACACTAATCTTCTTCATATCACTATCAATTATCCGCTCGACCTATGGTCGATTTGTATTTTTAGGTCAAAGAATTATCAATTATCAATTATCAACTATCAATTATCAATTAGCGAAGCGCCCCTTCGGCCCCTTCGCGCTCCTTTGCTTCGCGCCATAACTCGTCCATCTCCTCCAGCGTCATATCCGTCAGAGCCTTGCCCATCTCCCGACTACGTTGTTCTATGTAGTTAAAACGACGGATAAACTTCTGGTTTGTCATCTCAAGAGCATTGTCAGGATTCAGCTTGTATAATCTTGCCGCATTGATGACCGAGAAGAGGAAATCGCCCAATTCCTGTTCCGAAGCCTGGCGGTCTTCCTTCTTCAGTTCCGCTTCCAATTCGTCCAGTTCCTCGCGTACCTTATTCCATACATCCTCACGCTGTTCCCAGTCGAAGCCCACATGTCGGGCCTTATCCTGTATGCGGTATGCCTTGATAAGCGAAGGCAACGCCTTGGGCACTCCCGCCAGCACCGTCTTGTTGCCGTCCTTCTCGCGTTGTTTTATCTGTTCCCAGTTGTCCAGCACCTGTTCTACATTGTCCACCTTCTGCTCGCCATACACATGCGGATGGCGGAATATCAGTTTGTCTGTCAGGAAGTTGCACACATCAGCTATATCAAATTGAGACTTCTCCTCGCCTATTCTGGCATAGAACGCCACGTGCAACAGGACGTCGCCCAATTCTTTCATAATCTCATGATCGTCGCCCTTTGTCAGCGCGTCGCACAACTCGTAAGTCTCCTCTATCGTGTTAGGCCTCAGACTCTCGTTAGTCTGCTTTCTGTCCCACGGACATTTCACTCGCAGTTCGTCCAGCACATCCAACATTCTGCCGAATGCCGCCAATTTCTCTTCACGTGTATGTTTTTGTTCCATGATGCAAAATTACAAATAACTGAATAAAAAGCCAAAGAATTTTAAGAAAAGTTTGGCAGTTTCATAATTAATAACTACCTTTGCATCCGCTAAAGTTCTTTAGCGCTCACTTNNCGATCGCGCTGGACTCGAAATCCGGTATACCCTTTTCGGGTATCGGGGGTTTGAATCCCTCACTCTCCGCAAACAATCAAGAAGGGAATCATGCTCATGCAGGTTTCCTTTTTTTTATAAGAAGACAATGAAGAAGATCGTATTTATCATGGTAGCAGCACTATTGGCTACTGCCTGCCAGGAGTCACTGGAAGACCGCTGCGAGCGCGAAGCCAGAGAGTACACCGAGAAGCATTGCCCTACCCCTGTGGGCAAGAATATCGTACTGGACAGCATGACATTCGACAAGAAGTCGCACACCATTCAGTATGCCTATACGCTGAGTGGACAGATAGACGACTCANNAAACTCTATAAAGAGGCAGGCTATTCGTTCACCTACACCTATTATTCTGCCAAAAACAAAGGAACGCAGCTTTTTAAAGCCACGTTCCGTAAGTCTGATTATCAGTAAGATTACTCCTCGATAGTCTCGGGCTTCATGTTGGTGTACACAGTCTGTACATCATCAAAGTCCTCCAGCTTCTCAATCATCTTGTCGATGGTCTCACGCTCCTCAGGAGTAACGTCTTTCAGGTCGTTAGGAATACGAGTAAACTCAGCACCGGTCACCTCGAAACCGTTCTCCTCCAAGTGCTTCTGGATAGCACCGAAGCTGGAGGGGTCGCCATAGATGGTGATTGAGTTCTCTTCCTCGTCCTCGTCGTACTCGTCCTCTACGCCGTAGTCAATCAGGTCGAGAATCATCTCGTCCATATCCAGACCGTCGGTCTTCTTGAAGGTGAACACGCACTTGTGGTCGAACAGGAACGACAGAGAGCCCTGTGTACCCAGGTTACCATTGAACTTGTTGAATACGGAACGAACGTCACCTACGGTACGGGTGGTGTTGTCTGTCAGCGTATCAACGAAGATGGCTACTCCGTGAGGACCGTATCCCTCGTAAGTCACCTCCTTGTAGTCACTCTGGTCCTTACCCATAGCGTTCTTGATGGCACGCTCAATGTTATCCTTCGGCATGTTCTCGCGCTTGGCGTTGGCTATGATAGCACGCAGCGCAGGGTTCATGTCGGGCTCCGGACCACCAGCCTTTACGGCAATGGCAATCTGCTTACCAATCTTGGTGAATGTCTTGGCCATGTGGCCCCATCTCTTCAATTTCGCAGCTTTGCGATATTCAAATGCTCTTCCCATATAATTTAATTCATAATTAATAATTCATAATGCATAATTAACGAAGCTCGGCATTGAGCTGCTTCTTCAGGTTCTGAATCAGTTTGCTCATAATGGCTTCAATCTGCTTGTCGCCCATCGTCTTCTCAGCATCCTGGAGGATGAAGTTGACAGCATACGACTTCTTGCCAGCAGGCAGCTTGTCGCCCTCATAGACGTCAAACAGCTCAACCTTTTTCAGGAACTTCTTCTCCGTCTGACGGGCAATGTCCTCAATCTGCTGGAACTCTACGCTCTTGTCGATAAGCAGGGCGAGATCACGGCTGACAGCGGGGAACTTGGGAATGTCGGTAAACTCCACCTTCTGCTTGCGGATAACCTTCATCAGGGCTGTCCAGTTGAGCTCAGCATAATAAACGGGGGTATCGATGTCGAACTGGCGCTGCAGCTTCTTCGTGAGCACACCCATCTGGATGAGCTGCTTGCCACCGCGGTTCTCGATAACAAGACCAGCAGAGAAGACGGCGTTATCGCTCTTCTTGCGAACCAACATACCAGGCTGCACACCGATGCGAGCCAGGATATTGTCCACATAGGCATCCAACTCGGCAAACGAGGTGTCCTCGTTGGCATGAGCCCAAGAGCCCTCCACACGCTTACCTGTAATCCAGAGACCCATGTGATACTGCTCTTTATAGGCCTGCATGGGGTCGTCCAGATTCTCCTTCTCAGGATTGAAGCTGTACACGTTTCCGAACTCGAAGAAGTGGCAGTTGCCATTCTTACGCTTCACGTTGTGCTCGATGCTCTCCAAGCCGCCATACAGCAGGGTGCCACGCATCACGTTCAGGTCGCTCGACAGCGGATTCATGATCTTCACCAGCTGAGCCTGCTGCTCTTCTGCATAGTAGGCAGCCTTCGTCAGCGAGTTGTTCAGGATTTCGTTGAAGCCAGCACCCACCAGCTGCTCTGAAACGAGGTTGGCCAGCTTGTGCTTCTGGTCTTCGTCACCCTTGATGACGAGGCTTGACTTCAGTTGTGTGGGAATCTCCACATTATTATATCCGTAGATGCGCAGGATGTCCTCTACCACGTCGCAAGGACGCTGAACATCCACACGATAAGCGGGGATTTCCAGTTTCAAGCCCTCGGCACTCTCGCTGAGCACCTTCATCTCCAGCGAGTCGCAGATGCTCTTGATTGTCTCAACGGGAATGTCTTTACCAACCAGCGAGTGAACATAGCTATACTGAAGGTCAACAACGGCGTTCTCCATCTTCTCGGGATAAACGTCCTTGATTTCCATCGACACCTTACCGCCTGCCAGTTCCTTACAGAGCTGGGCAGCATACTTCAGGGCGTCAATGACACCATTGGGGTCAATGCCACGCTCAAAGCGGAACGAGGCATCCGTTGAGAGTCCGTGACGACGGGCAGACTTACGAATCCAGGTAGGATGGAAATAAGCACTTTCCAGCACCACGTTCTTCGTCGTCTCGTAGGTTCCACTACCCTTTCCGCCAAACACACCGGCTATACACATGGGGTCCTCGGCATTGCAGATGGCCAAGTCGCGGTCGCTCAGCTTGTGTTCCTCGCCGTCCAACGTTACGAAAGGTGTACCCTCGGGCATGGTCTTCACCACTATCTTGTGACCCTTCACCATATCCGCATCAAAGGTATGCAGAGGCTGGCCTAATGCCATCATCACGTAGTTGGTGATGTCCACGATGTTATTGATAGGACGCAGACCAATGGTGGTCAGCTTGTTCTTCAACCATTCGGGCGACTCCTTCACCTCGCAATCCGTAACGCTGACACAAGCATAACGCTTGCAAGCCTCCGTGTTCTCAATCACCACATCAATAGGCAGGTCGTGATTATCAACAACAAAACCGTCGGCACCCGGCTTGTGGGTAGCCGTCTTGTAGCCATTCTGCTTCAACCAGGCATACAGGTCGCGGGCTACACCCCAGTGACTGAGGGCATCGGCACGGTTGGCGGTGATATCCACCTCGATGAGCCAGTCGCTCTCCAGATGATAATATTCAGCAGCAGGCGTACCTACCACAGCATCCTCAGGCAACACGATAATGCCCGAGTGGTCGTTGCCAATACCAATCTCGTCTTCTGCGCAAATCATGCCCAGCGACTCAACGCCGCGCAACTTCGACTTCTTGATGACGAATTCCTTGTCACCATCGTAGAGCACACAGCCCAAGTCGGCCACAATCACCTTCTGACCCGCAGCCACATTGGGGGCACCGCAGACTATCTGCTGGGGCTCACCTTTGCCCAGATCGACGGTAGTAACATGCAAATGGTCTGAATCGGGGTGCATCTCGCACGTCAGCACCTTACCCACGTAAAGTCCCTTCAGTCCACCTTTAATACTTTGTACTTCTTCGAGTGCGTCAACCTCCAGACCCGTCGACGTCAAAGCGTCGCACACCTCCTGCGGTGTGAGGTCGAAATCAACGTACTCCTTTAACCATTTATACGATATATTCATTGCAATGATGTGTTATATTCTGAAAATCGCGTGCAAAATTATAAAAAAACGGGCACAAAACCAAATAAAATCATTAAATAATCACTGTTGGTTGAACAAAATGGGCCGTTCGCTGAAAATCACTTATGAACGGATTTACTTTTATACCTTTAAAACGTCATATTAATGTCGATTGACAAAACATATCATAGTAGTATAACTTTTAAAAAAGAATGAAAATGAAAAAGATGATTCTAACACTCGTTGCCCTGCTGTCAATGACAGCTGTGGTGGCACAGAACGACAACAAGGAGCGCAAGGCTCCCAAAGAGGTAAACCCTGAGGAAGTAACTAACCGCATGGTCAAGGAGCTCGATTTGACTGCCGACCAGAAAGCCAAGGTGCTGAAATTGAATACCGAATACAAGGACGTGCTGCGTGGTCCTGGCATGGGTCCCAGACATCATGGAGGTCCTCGCCCTGACGGACAGACGGGTGCTACTGAAAAGCAACAGCGTCCCGAGCGCCCCCAGCTGACTGACGCACAGAAGGAGGAGATGAAGAAGAACTTCGAGAAGCAGATGGAGAAGCGCAAGGAGTACGACAAGAAAATGCAGGATGTCTTGACCGAAGCACAGTATAAGAAGTTCATGAAACATCATCACGGTGGCCATCATGGCGGACCACGCGGTCCCCGTGGTCCCCGTCCTGCAGATGCTCCACAAGAGTAATATCTATTAAAACAATTTTATACGGAAAACAAAAAAGGTGGCAGGCTCTTCTATGAGTCCTACCACCTTTCATTTTGATTCTAAACTATAATCATTCCGTCTCACTCATCCATCAGCCATCAGACATCTTCATAAAACAGTATCTGTCCCTCGCATCAGAAATCGCACTTAGAACACGCCTACCCAGCCGAATCTGCGAACTAACTCACGAAGCAGATTGCGATCACCAATGGGAATGGTGATGGCGATAGTCTCTTTCTCCTTATTGTCACTTGCAGGATTTGCAGATTCCAACTCATACTGCGTCTGTGCAGCCAACAGCACTTTTGCAGGCAGACCAATAGCCGACTCTATCTTTACGGCCAAGTCTGTTGTAAGCGCACGCTTGCCGTTCAGCACCTCACTCAGATGCGAAGCCTGAATGCCAACCATCTTGGCGAAATCCTTCTGACTGATTCCGCGTTCCTCCAGTTCTGGCTTAATCATCATACCAGGATGCACCGCCATGAAAGGTGCAGGGTTCTCATTTCTTGTTGCCATAATGCGTATCGTCTAAACTTAAAACCGTTATATTTATTCCACCGTCAAATTCTCTAAAAAGTATGCGCTCCACCATTCCGTTGACCACTCGTATGGAACTCATCCCATTGGTTCCAGCCAGTTGTTCGTAATGAAGGAACGAGATGGCTCTTAACTCGTTTGCCACATCAACCATTCGCATGTAGTTGTATGCTGTAGCGAGCGCCTTCATGAACTTCGCATTACGGGTGTATTTCTTATATTTGCTATTACGTCCCGTTGTGATCAGTTCTTCCAAATCCGTGTCTTCAAAGACTATTTTCATCTTCTATGTCGTAATTTTGCATGCAAATATAAGGCAAAATTCCCAAATACGGGAATATTTTGCAGAATAATTATCACTTTTTAACTTATAACNNAGGTACCAGTCCCCGAGGCTTCCTTTTTCCATATCCTATAATTGTTTGTCTTCCCTTATTACAAGTTCCCTAGGTATTTTAATATTCTTCAATCGTTCATACCATATTTTCGATGAACCAGCGAAATGCTTTTGTGTATGTCCGCTGATAATGTAATTGTTAGCAGTGTATTGGTCCATCATATTGAGGAAAATGCTCTTGATTCGTGAACACTTCTCGTTGATGGAGTTGTTCAAAGGATTCACCAGCATGTCCACACTCTCCGTAATGGTTTGCTTGTCCATCAGCTTGGCTGTGGACATATAGTATTGGAGAAGTTCGTCACGATATTCACTGAGCTTCTTGAACTCAATGCCCTCTGGATGATTCAGGAACAACAGATATACAGCCTTGTGGACTGGCGTCATCTCCACCTCTTTATTATTGTAATCTACAAGGATAATCTTGTAGTCTTTGGTGATAAGCAATCGGCTTAAACGGCTCTTTGCCGCTTCTATGCGCAACTCCTCCAAGACAGATACGCCAATAGAGCGCAACAGTAGATCGTTGCGTCCAGCTGCCACCAGTTCCCTCACCAATTGGGAAAGCTCTGCAGCAATTTCTTCTGGTGTCCTATCCGTTATCATCATTAATCATCAGCTTCTTGAACGATACTCTTCATCCATTGTATAAACCTCTCAAATGTAGTTGGTCTGCGTTGGGGCTTTTCTACTACTATTGATGGCTCAGGCTCTTTGGGAGTTTCAACGACAAATACAGGCTCTGGTGCTGGCTCAGGAATAGGCTTGGTTATAGGTCTGTAAAGTAATGGTATCAGACTCTCATAATAAGCATCATCCTTAACTTCGTTCTCATTGCTTTTAGCTTCTTCCATACCAGTAGCCAGGATGGTAACCTTCGCATCTTCGCCTATGGAATTATCAGTTGAAATACCCCAAATTACTTCAATTTTTGGATCCAGTTTGTCAAAGAAATCATCTATCTCCTGCATCTCCGGCACCATGATGGGCGCTTGTTCACTTGAATAGATATTGAAAAGTATGCGCTTGGCTTTCGTAATGTCGCTTCCATATAACAGTGGAGAATTCAGAGCGTTTTGTATCGCCCTTTCCACACGACCTTCTCCGCTCGCCCTTCCCATAGCCATGATGGCTCCACCACCATCACGCATGGTTGTTTCCACATCGCGGAAGTCCAGGTCTATACCACCATTGCTGTTAACAGTTATCAGCTCCGAAATACCTACTACTGCTTCCTTCAAAATATTATCAGCCCTTGCAAACGACTCCTTCACAGATATGGGAGTGTCTGCATATACGTCACATAGTCGTTCGTTGTTGATTATCAGGAGCGCATCCACGTTCTTTCGCATCTCGTCAACCCCCTTCAGTGCACGGATAATCTTCTGGGTTTTCTCAAAGAAGAAAGGAATGGTAACGATGCCAATGGTCAGCATACCCATTCTTTTAGCCACACTGGCTACAACAGGAGCCGATCCCGTACCAGTACCACCACCCATACTTGCCGTGATGAAGACCATCTTAGTGCCATCGCTCAGCAGCTTCTCTATATCAGCTATGTTTTTCTCTGCCTCCGAACGTCCTACTTCTGGTTTACCACCAGCTCCAAGTCCCTCACCCAACAGTATCTTGACAGGAACTGGCGATGGAGCCAGCGATTTACTATCCGTATTACACACGGCAAACGTCACTCCAGGAATATGTTCGTCGTTCATGTTGCGGACAGCGTTACAACCGCCTCCACCAACACCAATCACCTTGATGATGCCCTGCATCTTATCCTCTATAGGCCCAAAATCCAATAAATTATCATTACCCATATTTCCGTATTCTTTATTTTTCTGCAAAGATAAGCAATTATTGTATCATTTGCAAATTATTGCAAGGCTTGCAAGGAATTAATATTCTTTGTTTTGGAAGAATTCTTTTGCATCATTTTTCTCAAAGCATTACCCCTTCTTCTTGATACCATCATTTTGGTTATTTTGTAGCTCTTCCCACAACCGTTCATATGCTGTATGGCATGATGATCCTGTTTGACACCAATAATGATGATGATAGTGGTATGTTATGACTCTAGTCATGGCATCAAGTTGTAACGACACAGTCTCCTCACAACAACTTTCGTGACCTTCAAGGAAGACGGTAATTCCATTGGGAGTATAAATGAAAGTTCGATGGAAAGTTCTCCCTTTGTAATCTTTAACGTCATCTTCATGTTTTCCTCGAGAACCCTTGAATCGATTCATTAGCTTTTTGAATTCTTCACATGTTAATTGGGCATATATTATAGGACAGCCTCGATTGCGGCAACAAGTGTAACGGCAATCAGGACTGGTTTTATGATAAAGGTGAATAATCTCATAGCCTCCTTCTATATCGTAGTCCAATGCAAGTTTCATCCCCTTAGTGAATTTGTCTTTTTCTATTCTCAAGATAAACGATAAATCCTCGCGATCAGAAGAATCGAGTTGTGTGCTATCTATGAAGATAACTTTCCTGTTCGTTATCATCTCTATTCTCTGATAGTCTATTTCCGATGTGTTCTTGTCTGTTTCCTTCTTTTTCTCATTGCATGAGGCTAGTAAGGAGACCATCAGTAACACACCTGTTATTCTAGTTATTATCACCATCATTCTTAATCCTTATCACTTATCAAACCCTTAATCTGAGCCATTGAGATTTCTGTTTCTTTAAAGTCAGCGAAATGCCAAATGTCATATAAGAAGGCACATGCAATCACTACAACTACGACATTTAGCCATAATAGCTCCTCTGTACTTATCAGAAAACTAACCATTGCTATTAATGCCAATGCTATTTCTATTCCCAATCTTCTAATCCTTCCCGTGAACAAGATAAAGCATATCTTTACATACCAATAGGATGCGACGATCACTACAGAAACTATAACTGTCTTAATCATGTCACCAACAATAGCCCATAATAATGTTTCCTCTATGACAGAGTATTTCGGATTTCTCACAGCCCCCACTTGATTTCCATTCTCTCCACAGATCTCCCATATAGAGAAAATCATCATGATACCGAATGATATTAACAGCGAATATGACGCTATCCTTTTCGTTACAGCATATATGTCCTGATTACCATGCTGAGATACCATATTCAAATATCCCTTTCTGAAGCAAAATACGATGGAGGCTGCGAATAATGCCAGAATGCATATTCCCACTCCGTCCAATCTGTCCTGCAACAACCATTGCCCATAGTAATTCACAATACTGATCATCAACCACTCAATAGTTACAACCCACATCGCCTTAAACAAAATTGGGAAACGACATTCCATTTTGTCAATCTTTACTTTTTCCATAGTTGTATTTTTTTATTGTTGTTCTGCAGTTACCTTACACTTTTCAATCTCTATCAAAACATCACGCCGAATATTATAGAAGTCATTAAATACACTAACCAAATAATCTTTTAAACCTGGAATCTGACGGACAAACAACATATTCTTTTTTGAATGCACACCAATTTCCTCTGCCTCTTGGTTAATGGTATACAACACCGTACAACTGGCCTTCGCATTGATTTGGTTAATCGTCTTCTGCATTGCTGCAAACTCTTCTACATCACAATACGTTGACATATGGTGCCACCATAAATCATAGATATTGATAAAATAGCACTCGTTGTCAGCTTCTATCATGAATCGTTCACCCTGATAGGTGAAGAAAATCCTGATATCATTCTCTCCTTCCGTTCCTTCCTCATACTCACACCCCATTTCCCTCAATGTTTCCAACACAAGATCTCTGGTCTCGTGTACAATCGTGTCCATGTCTGCATTTGTATCAACATCTACAGGTACATATACCGACGTATTACTATTCACACTCGCCTCTTGGTCATTCTTGTACATCTTATAAAACATGTACACCCCAAGAAATGTTGCCATTACAATAAATCCTTCCATAATCACTACAAAATTAAGTTTGATTGCAAAATTATACTTTATTCTTTTCTTTTTTTCGTCATTTCCGTTCACAAGCCTTGTGAATGAGGTAATTTACACTTCCAAACCACATTAGCACGGACTAGTTCTATCTTCTTTATTTCACCTCTCTTCCCTGAAACAGAGTAGTACCTAGAGATATTTTTAGGTAACAAGCCAGAAAAAACCTTTCTGATTCTTGTACACTTCTCGTTTATAGAGTTTAACGTAGGATTGGTCACATCCTCGATACTCTGCAATACTCTATCTGTCATCCCATTAGGTCTCAGCAGAAGATATAGTGCTGTTAGTTCCTTTCTGTAGTCAGGGAGACATTTCAAAATAATGCCTTCCGGATGTGATAAGAATAACAGATACACAGCTTTTACCAGGGGCTCCATTTTTACTTCTGAGTTTACTTCATCATTTAGCACAACCTTGTAATCTTCAGTCACTATCAGTTGTGGGAATAAATCTTCCTCATTCATTGCTGCAACGATTTCTGCTTCTTCTACACCATACGCTTTTAGTTTGCGTACTTTCTCCTTTACTTCGTCCAAAAGAATGGAGCAATGAAACTGCTCCAGTTCTTTTGAAATCATTTGCCGTACTTGCTTTTCCATAATAATGCCATTTTTAGAATCCTAAAGCATCCATCATCGCATCATAATCCATCGGGTTGCTAGGCATGTCTCCATACATACCGTCTGTCAGAGCATCCCAGGAATCTTCTTCCGTCCATTCGTAGCCACCGTCTTCATAGCCACCACACTCATAGTCGTCTTCGTACTCTTCATAAGAGTCATCATAAAAATCTCTTGCCATAATTGTAATCTTTTAATTGGTTATTACTATTTGTTATTTGTCATCAGGCTTTGTGTAGTCTGTTCCATTAGATTCTTTTTCAGATTCAGTTGGTTCTCAACTATCAGTTCATAGTCACACTTATTCTCTCCCATTTTGATGGTAAGCACAAACAACTCCATAAACGTGAGGAAAAGGAAGAGAACAATATAGAATGCCAAAGAGATCCAACTATTAGACACTACGCTGAGGGTTGCTTCCAGTTCTTCGATAAATCCCAGAGGACGCTCACTAACTTCTATCGTAACTTTCTCTGCTATATCTTTTTTGTCCTGACGTAGCTGTTCCAACTGGTTTTGATATATTTCTATTTGGCCGTTGTTAGATTTGAGTTGTTCTGCCAACGGATTAGGAATATTAACAACCTGAGTGCTTTTAACTATCTCTTTCTTCGGTTTCCCATTCTCATCAACACCTACGACTTGTTCCTGAGAAGATACATTTACGCTCTTAATAGTGGGACGCTTCATAAGTTCTTCCCCTAAAGCAATTGTCGCCTTATTTAATGAATCAATCTCAGAAGAGATTCGTTTCTCGTCATTCTCGTAGATAGACATTCGCTTTAGGATAGTTTCTTTAATCACTTCTTCCCTATTCTCTTGTATGGTCTGTTGAATATCATTGCGGAAGATTATCTGGTCNNGAAGATAATCTGGTCAAAGATGCATGATCCTAAGATTGCCATACAAATGGCCATTGAAAAACGCATTACCGCCATCATTCGAGCCTTTCCAACATTCAGGATAATAACTCGTTCCACACATAAGATGATGAGCATAAATGCCAGTGATACGCAGAGTTTCAATACACATGACTCAATATTGATATACCTGTCAGCAAAGCAGTATCCTATAGTTCCCCACATCAGCATCATAATGCAAATCGCTGACAAAAGCTTTCTGAACTGACGTTGGCTAGCTTCACCACACTCCTTCAATATGTTATTGTTCCAACCAATCAGGAAGCAACCGATATTCTTTATAGTTTTCATAATAGTATCCTTTTAGTGGTTGTTGTTTATAAAATCCATTGTCGCAGCATTGATACCTTTCAGGAATCCCCTCTTGTATGACTCAATCATAGTCAGCATCTTCGCATCATTGTCGTCAAACAGTCGTTTCATATCCTCTATTTCAGCCAGATGCTCCTCATAGGTTGCGAGCTGTGCTTCAAGGTTTGCTGCTGCACTCAGAGCGAAGGCCTTCCTACTATTGTCCATTCTGACCTGGGCCTCTCTGATGTTCTTCTTGTAGCAGAGTGTAATTCTGTTGAACAGCATCTCTAAGTCATTGCGGATTATGGAAATCCTTGCGTCACGATAGGCAATGTCCTGATTAATCAATGCATCTTGATACCCATCATCCTCAAAGTTCTTGTGGATGTAGTTATAGATAACATCAATTGGCATTCCTGTACCCCATTTGATGGTTACGATATTGTTCTTTTTCTCTTTCTCAGGATGGTCTGCAGTCATTGCGGAATCCTGATCATTGTCTGTAATGTCAGCATTAACAGGAACTACATCACTGTTTGCGACTTTTTTTGAACTGATTAAATTTAAAATCTTCATAGCTGTATGTTTTTAATTGTTATTACTTCGTTTTATCCTCTCAATTCGTCTGTGGTAAACACAATTTCAACAGTTTCGCTAGTCTGGCGGTATGTGTATCTGAACACAAGTTGTCTGTTCGAATTTACCAGTCTCTTAACATGTACTCCATTGGTATTGATCTGAGCAAATATCCTTTTTTTCTGCTCATCTGTGGCTATATGATCATTACCTTTGAGTTCATAATTGAAGATATAAGCTTCCTTTGTTACCTCAGAACTGGTCCAAATAGTAGTTCTATCTATTTTCTTAGGACAGAAGAATGACTGGTATCTTGCTAATAGGGTCAGATAATCGTCATCAGTAACGTTCTCATCCATTTCTTCAGACAGGATGATTTCCAACTGCTTATCAGTAAAGTTCTCCAAGATTGCATCTACGTCTACGATGTTGTCAAAGAACAGCAAGGAAATGATGGTCATCACTACAAGAGCAATAAGCCCATGTATGAGTGAAATCGCGAAGAAAAAGAAAATCACGAACCAGCACTTTCTGAATAATCTCTTGATGTGTAAGAATAACTTTTTCATTTTTGTTTAAGTTTTAATTGTTACTATTTTGTTGTTTCTTTGCCTCTTTATACCAAAAAAACAAAAAGGTAACCGCAAATTCAAAAAAAATTTGTATTTTTGCCGAAAATATCATATCAATGAAGCTAAAGCTATCGATATTATGCCTAGTTTGCCTGATTATATCAGTTGCAAATGCCCAGCGGAAACGTGCATTCTTAGTGGGTATCTCTCATTATGATACTGCAATGACAGGCTATCAGTGGAATGATATCAATGGTGTTGAGGATATAAATCTCCTTAGTCCAATTTTGACGAAGCAGGGCTTTATCTTAACTACATTATTAGATAGTCAGGCTACATATGACAATATCACCACACAGTTAACTCAATTTATCCGCAAGACGAAGAAAGGCGATATCGTGTATCTTCATTTCTCAACTCATGGTCAACCCGTAGAAGACCTTAATGGTGACGAGGAAGATGGTTGGGACGAGGCCATAGTTCCTATTGATGCATATAAGATGTATAGGAAGGGTATCTATGAGGGAAAGAGACATCTGTTGGATGATCAACTTAATGAATTTGTACAGCAGTTAAGAGGAAAGATAGGTAAGACAGGCTTCCTTTACGTTGTAATAGATGCTTGCCATGCAGGAACATCATCCAGAGCAAACGATGAAACTGTCAGAGGCACTAGGGTTGGCTTTACTTATAATAATAAGGTGTTCAAGCCATCCATACAGAAGAAGTCTCATTACAAGATAGAGGCTAACCCTCAACTATCTAACGTTTTGTTTGTTGAGGCTTGTCGTCCAGACCAGATTAATACCGAGATAAATGTTGCAGGTAAAAGATATGGACCTCTGTCATATAACATAGCCCAAGCATTAGCTTCGAAACCTCTTTCTGCAAATGCAGATGTGTTCTTGAAAAGTCTTAAGTCCTCGATTATAAGTGGAGGTCATTGGCCAAACAATCAGAATTTTGTAACTGAAACGAGTTTTTGATATGGCAAAGGATATTTCACTACATAATAATGACCTGAATAGCTTCATCTCTGGTGAACGTGGAAAGGTGCTCTCATATCTGAGAAAGAAATATTCTATCTCGGACGATGATCTTGATGACATCTTCCAAGAGGCATCTATGGCGCTCTTCATCAATGCTCGTAATGGAAAACTTAGCAATCTCAATAGCTCATTGGGTACTTATTTTACAAAGGTATGTATAAACCAAGCATTGAAATTCCTTAGTAAGCATACGAAATCAATACCTCTTTTCAACGAGGCTCAACTCGCAAATCCTAATGCTTTACGAAGTGATAAGATAGACGAGCTATGGGGTGTATGCGTTGATACTGAGGAGGAAGACAGACAGGTACGTATGGAAAAATTGGTCAACAATATCTTAGCATCTATGACTGATACATGCAAGAACATCTTGCATGGCTATTATTGGAACGACTATAGTACTTCAACCATTGCAGACATCTTTAATTTCTCTGATGCCAACTCTGTAAAGGCTCAGAAATACAAGTGTGTAAAGAAGTTCCGTGAGAAGTATAACGAATTAAAAGACAAAATTTATGGATAAGAACAACGATATATTGCAAGAAAACATTGATGAGCGAATAGATGCGTTTATCCGAGGCACAATGTCTGAAGAAGAAGAGTCGGTTTTAAAGCAGGAGATAGAAGCAGACCCTGAACTACGTGCACATGTTAGGGCAACAGTAGCACTTATTCGTGGCATTCGAGATGTGAATTATAATCAAGAAAAAGCGATTGTTGCCAAATACGATAATAGTCGCATCCGTTCTATATTGAATTGGGCTTGTTCTATTGCTGCTGTTGTTGCCATCTTCTTTGGCTATTCAAAGGATAAGAGATACAATGAACTTTCTAGCATTGTATCACCATATTATATGGAATACTGTATGAGTGACGTTTCTCGTGGTGATGTTGATTCTGCTTCCGTTGCTCAACTTTATTCCTTATTTAATAATATAATGGAACAGAGAAATGTCTCTGGTTTCATTGCCGAACTTGAGCCAATATATGCTTCACTTGACAAAGACTATACCTATAATGCTTTTGCCAACGACATTGCCTGGAATCTCGCTTTGGCATATATTAAGGATGACCAGCTTGGCAAGGCTATTTCTGTATTGGACAAGCTCATAGTTGATAACACAGACACGCCAATTGCCGTCAAGGCTAATGAACTTAAGAAAAAGTTGCAGGAATAATTTTCCTGCATTTTTCTTGGTAGTATACCCAAATGGGNNTTTACAGACTAAAATTGGGAATTAATTTTGATATATGATGTAAAGTCAGTCAGCACTTTCTTAAGGTGCTGGCTGAATATTAATCTAATAAGATGAAACCTGCCCAATAATATGGGGACTTACCCATAGACATTAGCTGTTTTTGGGCAGTCTTTAACGATTGGCGTGGAGTCACCCCAGATAACAGCTCTTTATAGAATAAACTCATAAGTACTCTCGTTTCTTCGTCAGGCACTTTCCATAAAGACATCAGTATTGTTTTCACACCTGCCCTCTTCAATCCTCGTTGCAGGCCAAACACTCCATCCACATTATTAATGTCACCTAAACCAGTATTACATGCGGATAAGACTATTAACTTGTTACCCCTCAAATCAAGTCGAGAAATTTCGTCAGCGGTCAATATTCCGTCTTCTACACCTTCTGCGATTTCTTTCCCTGTCCATGCGTTGTTGCCGCCTGCAAACAAAAGTCCACTATAAAGCATAGAATTGTCTTTTTTAGTGTAACTATGGAGGCCATTAAAGAAACTTGATGTTACATTTTCTCCTGGCGGAAAGTAAAAACCATGTGTTGCAATATGTATAAGTTCTGGAGCATGAGTATCAAAAGCTTTAAACGATTCTTCATTAGCATCATTCTGAGTGAGCATATATACGTTTGTGCCTTTGCCTCTTAGCATTTCAGCAATAGTCCCAACTTCTTCTTTCGTTCCTGGTAATAAGTCCCATGACCCTCTGTTTAACGAACGTGTCGCTAACACTTCTCCTGAGGTATACATTGAATATGGTTTTGCTTTCTCTGCCATTAAATCGACATCTTCATAATAGTTAATATCCCCATATAATGTCGCATTAAGACAATCTATTCTAGCACTTCGCTTTACCTCATCAATCAATGCCGTGGTTGAAACCTCATGGAAACCATAAACCTCTGACAAGCGTTTGTTACCATTTGAAAGGGCTGAAAGATTTATCTTGCTAATATAACCTGTTGGGGAATAATATACAGTTGAGCCTACTGGTATATAAGGTTCTAATTTCTTCCAAATCATGTGATAGAGCGTCCTGTTTGATAAAGCATATAGAGAGTCTATTTCATTTTGCCCCATAGGAGTATATGCATCCATCAGATTTTCTAAATCGTACTCAGAACAAAGCGGTATAAGTTTTGGTATGGTATCGCTTTTTGCCAATAGCATAGCACCATATAATAACTCAGATTCATCAAAGGATGTCTTTATTTGAGGTAGAAAAATGAATTCAATAGCAATGTCATTGTCTGAAAGCATTCTTTGTACATCAATACATGTTTTAAACTGAGCCTTCAGTTTGCTGCCAAAATCGGGTATTGAGGCAACTATAGCTTTTTCCTTTTGGCTTATTACCTCGCGATAAACATTTACAGAATCACTCGGGCATTTTTTATCTGAAAGTCTTCTCTTCATATTAATCATTGAAGAGTGTTCTTTTTGAATATCTGATCTGCAATTATTAATCAGCTGGCCCAACAATCTGCCTGATTTTAAAAGCATGCTTTTCGTATAAATAGTATTATTATATGACATTTTTAGAGCATGAGGTGTATTAAATGTCATAGCACACAGATTGTTTAGGAATACCAAACTTTGAGATTTTTGCGTCCAGTATTTCTCTCGTTCAACCTCTGAAAAATGTGCGTACATACGTGCCAATTCCTCCCTAATTCTATTATTATAACGTTCAAGGTCATTGACGGCAGTCTCTCGTCGTTGCAGAATTTGAGCGAATAACAAATCCATCTCAGCCATATCTTTTACATATGATGCGGCTTCCATCTTCATGGCTTTGCAAAGGTATTCCTCTGCCTTAGAGAATTCATTCTCATAGAGAAGGTGTATTTCTGACAAGTTGATTAATGCCAACGCCTTTGTCCCAATATTTTGTTGAGATGTGGCTTCGTCAATAACTCGAGAATAAAGTTCCTTTCCTTTGGAGTAATCTTTCAATTTTGTATAAATTGTGGCTAAATTATTAAGAATCAAAAGTCTGTCATTTGCGTTATTACTATTGTCACCATAAAACTGAACGCAGATTTCATATGCTTTGTCGGAAATTTGTTTTGCTAAAGAGTAGTTTCCTTTGCTCATTTGACACGCAGCTATATTTGAAAGAAGCATACCATATTGAGGACTCGTTTCGTCCTTTGCCACATATTTGCCTTTTGCTTGATTATACCAATATAGTGCCATGTCCACATTGTTGATAGTATAATACAAGAGACCTTTTGACATATACAAACCTATCAAATGCGGAGAATCTATTTTATAATCGTTAAAAGTCGCGATAGCTCTATCTAATAGGCTATCAGCTTGTGCATAAAACCCTTCTGATGTAAGAGCATTGGACAAGGAGCCAATTACATAAACATAATTTGCAATATCTTTAGATTGAAAATTAGACTCATATATTTTCAACAAATTAATAAATTTATTGATTGCTTCTTTCATGTTACCTTGAGCATATGCATTGGTCGCTTCGTATAGCAAGGTATTTTCAGTAACAATGGTATCTTGAGACGTGACATTCCTGTTTATATTCAATCGCAAATAGGCAAGTTTAAGTTTGTCATAATAGCTTTGTTTTTCTGAATCATTTAAATCATGTGTGCTATTCAAAAGTATTTCTTCTTTTTCTAAATGCTCTAAACCTGCTTTATTCTTTCCAAGACCAAGCTCCGAATAAGATAGGAAATCCAATGACGCAATATACGCTCTGTCTCTTATACACATCT
>LXOW01197687.1_pt1 | contig 18498 bp, 10 predicted proteins | sample 1368591 | NCBI WGS metagenome assembly LXOW01 (sample SAMN04884650, study PRJNA319009) | bovine gut metagenome | isolation source: Cow rumen | host: Bos taurus | place: Italy: Legnaro (PD) | collected 2014-07-09
AGCCTGTACTGGCAGGTGTACGACTGGTGGAACGTCCCTACCGCCGGTTATTATGGCACCAAGGCCGCCTGCAAGCCTGTCCAGCTGGTATTCAATTATGCCGATGGTTGCGTATGGGCGGTGAATGAGGCTATCCCGGAAACCACGGTGACGGCCATCATGAAGGTGTACGACGTAAACTCCAAGCTGGTCAGCGAGGAAAAGAAGGAAATCACATCCCGCGCCTATGAGCCCGTGAAGGTGTTCGGCCCCATTGCCCGGCCGGCCTTCGTGAGCCTGGAGCTGAGCGGCGTCCACGAGGCCCACAACTTCTACGCCGTTGCAGCCAAGAACAGCGTCTATGGTAAAGGCGACTGGTGGGGCTGCGAAACGGAAGAATATCCCGACCTCCGCTTTGTGGCCCAGCTGCCCAAGGCTACGGTGGAAATGACCACCGAGCCGATGGAGGACGGTGTGCTCGTCAAGTTGGAAAATACCTCCGACGCAGTGGCCTATCAACTGGTCCTGAAGGCAAAGGACGCCGACGGACAGCTGGCTTCCGGCCCCGTCTGGAGCGACAACTTCTTCTCCCTGGCACCCGGCGAAAGCCGCACGGTGCGCTGCGCAAAGAACGGACTGAACATAACTCTTGAAGGTTGGAACCTATGAGAAAATTGATGCTTTTTGCCGGAGCGCTGCTCCTGGGTGTATGGGCCTTTGCCCAAAATCCGGAAGACCTGGACCGGGATCGCTCCAAGTATGCCACCTACTCCTTCTCCAAGGACGATAAATACAAGGTGGAAACGCCCTATGAGACCGTACACGTAAAGCAGCCCAAAGGCAAGAAGGTGAAAAACGTCATCTTCATGATTGGCGACGGCACCGGCCTCTCGCAGTGGAGCGTGGGCTGGGTAGCCAACGGCGGCGCCCTTAATATCGACCAGATGCCCGTGGTGGGGTACTCCCGTACCTACGCCACGGACAAGCTCATTACGGACTCCTGCGCCGGTGGTACTGCCCTGGCCAACGGTAAAAAGACCAAATACGGCTATATCGGCCTGGGCCCCAACGACGAAAAGGTGGAATCCAACCTGCAGTGGGCCAAGCGCGTCAAAGGCATGAAGACCGGCGTTACCGTTACCTGCCGCATCAACGACGCCACCCCGGCGGACTTCTGCGTCTACGGCCCCACCCGCAAGGATGAAGAAGGACTGGCCGCCCAGTATATCGACGCCAACGTGGACTTCATCTCCGGCGGCGGCACCCATTTCTGGAACCAGCGCTCCGACGGCCGCAACCTCATCGAAGAGATGAAAGCCAAGGGCTACACCTATGTGGACAAGCTGGAAGATATTGCCGGTGCCGAAGGTGACAAGTTCCTGGGCCTGTACGACGAATACGACCTCAAGCCCAGCCTGGACCGTGGACCCATTCTGATGGAAAGCACCATGAAGGCCATCCAGATGCTGGACAACAAGAAGGGCTTCTTCCTGATGGTGGAGGGTTCCCAGATTGACGACTGGGCCCACAAGAACAAGGTCGGCTACATGTGCGAAGAACTCTTCGACTTTGACAAGGTGATCGGCGCCGTCCTGGAATGGGCGGAGAAAGACGGCCACACGCTGGTAGTCGTTACGGCGGACCACAACACCGGCGGCCTCACCCTCCTGAAGGGTAGCATCGAGGACCGGGAAGTGAAGGTGCATTTCTCCACCAAGGGTCACGACGGCATCGTAGTACCGGTGTTCGCTTACGGCCCCGGTGCAGAGAACTTTGCCGGCCTGTTCGAAAACGAGGAAATCGGCCAGATTGTACGTAAACTCATGCAGTAACCACCATGAAACGGCTGTTCATAACCATTTTGCTGGCGTTGCCCCTCGTCGCAGTTTCGTGCACGAAGGGCGGCCAAGGCATGGTAATTACCCCCCCCTCGAACACTAAACCCAATACCGGGGATAACGGTGGGAACACTACACCCGAAACGCCCCCTACTCCCGGCACGCTGTGCACCGACATCGGTCAGACGCCCATCGTCCTGGCTTATTTCACCGAATACACGGAGACGCTGCCGGAGGTCACCCTCCTCACGCATATCAACTATGCGCACGGTCGTTTCAAGAACCCCAAGACCGGCGACGGCGGTATTGTCATAACGGAATCGTCCAAGGCCCCCATCAGCAAGGTGGTGGCCTTGAAGAGCGTTAATCCCAAGCTCAAAGTGATGCTCATGATCGGTGGCTGGGGCGGCCATGCCGATGGCTTCTCCATGATGGCCCGCGACGCCGCCAAGCGCACGGAATTCTGCAAGAGCGTAAAGCAGCTGCTGGACTTCCATAAGCTGGACGGCGTGGACATCGACTGGGAATATCCGACCAAGAGCGCCGACAACGAGACTGGCTGCGACCCGGCGGACACCAAGAACTTCAACCTGGTGCTCGAAGAACTGCGGGCAACCCTCGGCACGGATAAGATTATCTCCTACGCCTCTTCTTCCTCCCATCCGGAGTACGTGGACTGGGCCACGGCCATCAATTACATCGACTATGTAAACGTGATGACCTACGACATGGGCGCCGCACCCAACGGACACAACTCCCCGCTGCACAAGGGCAACCGTTTCACCCATAGCAGTTGGGACGAGGCCGTCCAGAAACACGTGAAATACTATGTTCCCAAAAACCGGCAGGTGATGGGCGTACCCTTCTATGGCAAGGCCGAGAAGAACCCTTCCGAGGAATACAAGGTCTTCGTCAACAGCAAGGGGGAAACTGGTTACTCCATTAAATATAAAGACATCGTCCCCATCCTCGAAAAGGGAACTTACATGGGTGTGGCTTTGAACCGCAAACTGCACCGTGTGTGGGATCTGAATTCCATGGTACCTTACCTGGCCGACGAATCGGGACGCAACTACCTCTCCTACGATGACCCGGAATCCATCGAAGCCAAAGGCCTTTACGTGAAAAACAACGGGCACCTGGGTGCGATGTTCTGGGAATACAGGGGCGACACCGACAACCACGACCTGCTGAAAGCTTTGGTGAAAGGTGTCTATGGAAAGGAGACTGTTTTACAATAATTTTTATACAACTATAAACTATTAACTAAACTAATTAACCAAATGAAACAGAAAGTAGTCCATTTTGCAAGACTGGCTGCTGTGCTGTGTCTCCTTCTGGGAATGTGGGGTCCTACGGCCCTTGCCCAGCGAGGTATCTCTGTGCAAGGCAGGGTTGTGGACGCAGATGGTTTGCCGGTAATCGGTGCTGGTGTCACCATCAAGGGGACCACCACCGGTGTGGCTGCCGACATGGACGGAGGCTTTACGCTTGTCGTCCCCGGTGAGACTGCTGTGCTGGAAGTGTCCGCCCTCGGTTATGTGACCGAAGAGGTGAAAGTGGGCAAGCAGCGGAACTTTACCGTTGTCCTGCGCGACGACACCCAGTCCATCGAAGCTACGGTGGTGGTTGCTTATGGTACGCAAACCAAGGCAACGGTCACGGGTGCTTTGACCTCCATCGACAACAAGGCCCTCATCAAGGCGCCTGTGGCCGATGTTACCAACGTGCTGGCTGGTCAGATGCCCGGTGTTTCTACCGTTCAGGAGAGCGGTCAGCCCGGTGAAGACTATGCCAAGATTTACATTCGTGGTGCCGGTTCCCTGTCGGACTCCAACGCCAGCCCGCTCATCCTGGTGGACGGCGTGGAACGTCCCCTGAACACGGTGGACCCCAATGAAATCGAGAGCCTGTCCATCCTGAAGGACGCCGCCTCCACCGCCGTGTTCGGTGTGCGTGGTGCTAACGGTGTTATCATCGTCACCACCAAGCGCGGTGACGCCGGCAAGCCCAAGATTTCCGTGAGCTCCATCACCGGTGTACAGGTGCCGATGTCCTACATCACCCAGTGCTCCAGCTACGACTTCGCCCGTTACTACAACGTGTACCAGTGGAACGACGGCAAGACCGATCCCGGCCTGTACTTCACCCCGGAGGCTATCGAGGCCTACCGCACGGGAAGCGACCCCGTCATGTTCCCGAACACGCAGTGGCACGAGCTCATGTTCCGCAAGGCCTTCGTCCAGACCAAGAACAACATCAACATCAGCGGTGGTTCGGACAAGGTCCGTTACTTTGTGTCGATGGGTTACATGTTCCAGAACGGTCTGCTCAAGCAGATCCCGGACCTGCCCTACGACAACAACTACTCTTACAACCGGTATAACTACCGCGCCAACCTGGACTTCAAGCTCACCGAAACCACGGACATGAAGTTCAACATCAGCGGTGTTATCGGCAACACCCGCGAACCGCTGGACAGCGACCGTGGCAACATCTGGATGCTGACCATGCTGTGGGCCCACCCGACGGCCTCTCCGGGTATCGTGAACGGCATGCCGGTGACGGTGGTGTCCTACGACGCCCTGCCCGACGGCCTTACCAAGTGGAACGGCTGGGAGTACTACTACTGGTCCGGTTACCAGAACAAGTACAAGACCACCCTGGATATGGATATGACCATCACCCAGCGCCTGGACTTCCTGACCCAGGGCCTGAGCGTTGCCATCCGAGGCAGTTACGATACCGCCATGTCCCTCACCAAGAAGCGCACCGGTAGCGGTGGTTATCACCAGACCATCGAATACCAGTCCTGGGCCGACAACTCCGGTCTTTCCATGAGCGACCCCGCCTTCGACCGCACCTATCTGCCGGTCATCAGCGGTAGCGAGCCCACCCTGAGCTACAGTGAATCCACCGACGACGACAAGAGCTGGTATCTGGAAGCCCGCGTGGACTATAAGCGCAAGTTCGCCGGCAAGCACAACGTGAGCGGCCTGCTGCTGTACAACCAGTCCCGCAACTATTATCCCGAAAACTATAGCTGGCTGCCCCGTGGTTATGTAGGCTTCGTGGGTCGTGCCACTTATAGTTATGCCGACAAGTACCTGGTGGACGTGAGCATGGGTTACAACGGCTCCGAAAACTTCGCCCCTGGCAAGACCCGTTACGGTTTCTTCCCTTCCGGCTCCATCGGCTGGGTGATCAGCGAAGAAAAATTCATGAAGAAAGCCCACTGGATCGACTTCCTCAAACTCCGCGCCTCTATTGGTAAGGTNNCCGCGCTACGAACTGGGTACCCCCGGTAACAAGGGCGTCACCTGGGAAACCGCTCTCAAGAGCAACGTCGGTTTGGACTTCGACCTGTTCAACTACCGCCTGCACTTCAGCGGCGACCTCTTCTACGAGCACCGTACCGGTATCCTCATCTCCCCGCAGTCCCTGCCTTCCATCATCGCCACCGCCCTTCCTAACATGAACCTGGGTATTGTGGATAACAAGGGTTACGAAATTGAACTGGGCTGGAAAGACCACGCAGGCGACTTCACCTACGACATCAGCGCCAACGTCACCTTTGCCCGCAACAAGATTATCTACAAGGACGAGGTGGAACCCGAATACGAGTACCAGCGTGAAACCGGCGGTCCTACCGGCCGTTACATGCTGTATCAGTTCGAGCGCCTGTACCAGAAGAGCGACTTCTATACCGATGCCGAAGGCGTGCAGCGCCTGAATCCCGACCTGCCGCAGCCTTCCAATGCCGTTTATCCCGGTGACTGTATGTACAAGGACCTCAACGGCGATATGGTCATCGACGGTCGTGACCGTATGTACGACGGATATCCCAACCGCCCTGAATATGTGTTCGGTTCCAACTGGAAATTCGGATACAAGGGCTTCAACCTGGCCCTGAACTGGGTGGCCGCTACCAACGTGAGCCGTGTATGGAATGCCGACTACCGCATCCCGTTCACCAACTCCGGTCACCGCGGCCTGCTGCAGTACTTCGCCGACGACTGCTGGATCGACAACGACAACCCTTGGGCCCCCGGCCGTGAAGACGGTACCCTGCCGCGCTTCACCAAGACCAACTACCCTTGGAACTCCATGGACTCCACCCTCTGGACCGTGGATGCCAGCTACATCCGTCTCAAGAGCGCCAGCTTTGGCTACACCTTCACCCAGAACAAGTTCTTCCGGAAAATAGGCATCAGCTCCCTGGGCCTCATGTTCACGGGTTACAACCTGTTCACCATCTCCAAGATGAAGCTGCAGGACCCCGAAGCTAAGTCCAGCTCCTCCAGCGGTAGCTATCCTCTGGTGAAGACCTTCAACCTGGCTCTTAACATCACATTCTAATCAAGGCGTCCTATGAAAAAAGTCATTCGCATACTGAGTATCGCCCTCTGTCTGGGCGCAGGACTGGTCGCCTGTGAAAGCCTGAAACTGGGCGACGACGGCCTTTCCAAGGCCCCCGAGACCTCCGGTGCAACTATCGACACCCTGTTTGCAACCCTCACGGATGCAGATAAGGTGCTTACATCGGCATATTATTATCTTCCTTATGGTCTGGTGAGCAGCTTCGACTCCAAGATGGGAAGCGATTTCCTGGAGTCCATCACCGACCACTTCATCTCCAACAAGCACTCGGACAGTGACGGTCCCAACAACCTTTACTACTCCGGCGGTCTTTCCGCCAACCTCACCGGTTCCTACGCCGGCGGCGAGAATTACCGCTTTGGCAGTGAGAAGGATTATACCGCCATCCGTTATGCCTGGTTGTTCCTGGAGAACATCGACCGCGTGCCCAATGCCGACCAAGCCCTTTTGGCCCGTAAAAAGGCCGAGGCCAAGGTTTGCATGGCCATCGCCTATGCCAACATGCTCCGTTATCTGGGTGGCGTTCCCATCCTGGATCACGCCGTGGAGGCTTCCGAAGAGATGAAATACCCCCGCAACACCTTTGCGGAAACCGTGGATTTCATCGTGAAGCTTTGCGATGAGGCCGCTCCCGACCTGCCCTGGACCGTATCCGCTACGGAAGACGGCCGCATGACGCGCGCCGCCGCCATGGGCCTCAAGCTGCGCATCCTCTGCTTCGCTGCTTCTCCTACCTTCAACTCCGACACCAAGTGGCATCCGCAGGCCGACGAGTACACCTGCTATGGCAATTACGATGTCGCCCGTTGGCAGGCCGCCAAGGCTGCCGCCGACGATTTCATGCGTGAGCAGCTCTCCAATGGCGGTTACGCCCTGGAGCAGGCCACCATCGCCGACCCGGTCAAGGGCATCCAGCCCCGTGACTATCGTCTGGCCTACCGCAGAGCATACTCTCAGCGCGGTTCTTCGGAAGCCATCATCTCCATCCGCAAGTCCAACGAGACCGACTACCACGACAAGCACTTCGAGATCCAGGGTTCCTACGGCAGCGGCTGTTCCCTGAACTGGGTGAACAAGTTCCCTTGGGCCGATGGCACTCCTTTCCCGGAGGATTTCCCCTGGGAGGATAAGGGCAGCTGGCCCGAGCACCCGTTCTTCAAACCCGATCCCAACGGTACGCTCAAAGTGGACAACGCCACCTTCACGGAAACCCGTGACCCGCGCCTGTACGAGAATGTCGGCGTGCCCGGCGACATCTGGAGAGACGGTACCGTGGGCCGTGCCTACGACAACCACAAATATCACCAGGACGGCTGCCCCGGTTTCCTGATGATGAAATTCGTGATGCAGCAAGGCAACGACCGGAAAATGCCGCCGCACTGGTGCATGATGCGTTTTGCGGAGGTTCTCCTGAACGCGGCCGAAGCCTACAACGAGGCCGATGGCGGTCCCTCCGACAAAGCCTACTCCTATGTGAACGCCGTCCGTAACCGCGTGGGACTTCCGAACCTTCCGGAGGGCCTGTCCAAGGAAGAGTTCCGCAAGGCCCTCATCCTGGAGCGTGAACTGGAGTTCGGCTTCGAGGAAGTACGCTGGTTCGATATGATCCGCTGGGGACTGAAGGAAGCCTTCACCACGCCCCTGAAGGGTCTCACCTCCATCGGTGACAAGAACAGCGAAGCCACCGTCTTCCGCTTTGCCGAGAAAGAGGCCTATCCGCCCCGCAAGTGGTACACTGAATTCGACACCAAGTGGTATCTCGCCCCCATCCCCTCTGTTGAAATTCAAAAGAACTACGGGATGACACAGAACCCCGGCTGGTAAACTAAAAACTGTACCCGAAGATGAAAAGAATCTATACATATATCCTTCTTCCGCTTCTTCTGGCAGGTTCTACGGCCTTTGCCCAGGAAAAGTCCATGCTGGACTCCATTTCCATCGGCAACGCGTACAACCTGAATGCCTACTCTAGCCTGAGCGCCGGAAGCGAGCTCTTTGAGAAGAGCCCCGAAGCGGACATTTCGAATGCACTCTACGGCCAGTTCGCCGGTCTGCTTGTGAAGAACAGCTCCAGCACCTACGATTCCAACCAGGCCAAACTCAAGTTGTCCATGCGCCTGCATGGCCACAGCCCGCTTCTGCTGGTCGATGGTCTGCCCCGTGACGTAGAGGATATCTCCGGACTGGAGATTGAATCCGTGACCGTGCTCAAGGACGCTGCCGCCGCCGCGCTGTATGGCGTGAAAGGTGGTAACGGCGTGGTCATGATCACTACCCGCCGCGGTAAGGACTCCCGCCTCAAAGTGACTGCCCAGTACCGCTACGGTCTGGCCACCCAGTTCCGTGCACCGGAATTTGCCGACGCCTACACCTACGGCTTCATGATGAACGAAGCCCGTAGCCTGGACGGCCTCCCGGCCAAGTATTCCGATGCCGAACTCCTGGCCCTGTACAGCGGTCAGTATCCGTACGCCTATCCCAACGTGAACTGGTGGAACGAGGTTTACCGTGACCACGGTGACAACCACCGCGCCCAGTTCACCTTCCAGGGCGGTAACCATAACTTCCGCTATTTTGCGGCAGTGGATTACCTGAAGGAAGACCTCATGTACAAGAAAGCCACGGCCGATGACCGTTACAATGCCAACCATTACGACAACCGCCTGGGCCTCCGGGCCAACGTGGATGTGAACATCACCCGTTCCACCTCCATGAAGATTGGCGTGATGGCCCGCCTGTCGGAATTCAACCAGGGCTATTATTCGGATCCTATCGAGGAAACCCTGTACAATCTGCCCGCAGCTGCCTTCCCTGTGAAACAGGCCGATGGCACCTACGGCGGAAGCGCCCTGTACGGCGGTGTGAACCCGGTGGCCGTGATGCAGGAGAATGGTCAGCGCCAGTGGTCCCAGACCAAAGTGAATGCCGATGCCACCCTGCGCCAGGACCTGGGCTCCCTGCTCAAGGGCCTCTGGCTGGATTTGAACGTCGGTTTCGACTATATCGGCCTCCTGTACGAACGCGCCTCCAAGAACTGGCGGTACTCCGAACTGGCGAGCACCGTCGCCGCTCAGGGCGACAAGAGCTACATCATAAGCGAGCAGCTCTACTATGGTACTAATTCCAAGACGGTGGACTTCGACCACTATTTCAAGAATCTGCAGATGCGCTTCGAGCTGCAGGGCCGCGTGAACTATGCTAACAACTTCGGCAAAAACCACGTGGAAGCCCATGCCGCTTACCGCATGCGTTCCTGGATCCTCAGTGGCCAGAACAACTCCTCCAAGACGCAGGAAATCCTGGGTACCTTGAGCTACAACTGGGACAACCGTTACTTCGCCGACGTAGTTCTCAACTACTCCGGTAGCGCCTACATGCCCAAGGGCAAGCGCTTCAACTTCTATCCGGCCATCAGCCTGGGTGCAGTGATCCTGTCCGGAGACCCGTACCTGAAGGCTTTTGCCTCCGCCGGTATGTCCGGTAGCGACGGCGACCTGGTACATGAACTCTGGCGTGAGAATTACGTGAGCGGCAACAGCTACTACTTCGACGGCCAGGGCAACAGCAGCACCAGCGGTCGTAAGGAAGGCGACATGCCCGCCGTTACGCTCGCTCCCGAGCTTTCTTCCAAGATAACCCTCGGTGTCGATGCCAAATTCTTCGCCAACCGCCTGGGTGTGAATGTGGAAGGCTTCCTTGAGAAGCGCAGCAACATTCTGATTACCCCGTCCAACGTCTCCGAAGTCATCGGTATCGGCCTTAAGCAGCAGAGCCTGGGTGAACAGTCCTACAAGGGTGTGGACCTGGCACTGAACTGGAACGAGACCCGCGGCGATTTTGACTACGGTGTCTATGCAAACGGCAGCTGGCTGTTTACCAAGGTCATCAACGACGGTCAGGCTTACCAGATGTACGACTATCTGTACCGCAAGGGCAACCCGGTGGGCCAGAAGTACGGTCTGGAAGTGATCGGTATCTTCCAGAGCCAGTTGGAAATCAACAACAGCCCTCAGCAGACCTTTGGTGAGGTGCGCCCCGGCGACCTTAAATACCGCGACCAGAACGGTGACGGTGTTGTGGACAGCCAGGACGTTGTGAAGATGTTCGGCAGCTCCAATCCGCTGCTGCAGTTCGGCTTCGGTCTGCACTTCGGTTGGAAAGGCCTGAAAATCTATGCCGACTTCCAGGGTGTAACCGGTGTTACCGTAAACCTGCTGGACAGCCCGCTGTACCAGCCGCTGGTGGGGAATGGAACCATTTCCAAGACCTTCCTCAGCCGCGAAATCACCTGGGCTCCCGGTCGTGAAACCGTGGCCACCATGCCTCGTCTGACCACCCAGGAGAACAACAATAACTACCGTTCCAACTCCCTGTGGTATCGCGACGGCTCCTTCATCAAACTGCGGAATTTGGGTATTTCCTACACTGTTCCCAGAACGGCGCTCAAGATTTGCGACATCACGGTGTCCCTCTCCGCAACCAACCTGTTCAGCCTGGACAACATCGGCTTTGCCGATCCCGAACAGTTGGGCGCCTATTATCCTTCCACCCGCACTTTCTGGGCCGGAATCAAGTTTAACTTTTAAACGGGGAGGATACGAGATATGAAAAAAGTAATCTATATTCTGAGTGTTTTCGCGATGTGCGTGAGCTGCAGCTTCCTGGATTTTGACGAGTCCTCCAGCCAGTACTCCCGCGAAGATATGTACAAGACCTACAGCAATATCCAGAAGATGCTCACCAACATCTACGGGTACATGCCCAACAAGGATATTGCCGATGTGTCCAGCGCGCTGCGCGACTGCGGCTCCGACGACGCCGAATACGCCGATCCGGACGCCTCCGTCCAGCGCTTCACCAATGGCAACTGGAGTCCTATCGCCACTGTGGACGACAAATGGAGCCTGTATAACGGCATACGTAGTGCCAACGAGTTCCTGGAGTCCATCAAGACCGTGGACCTGAGCATGTACAAGTACGACACCAAGTACCAGCGTTGGCTGGAGCACTTGCAGTACTATCCGGCACAGGCCCGTGTACTCAGGGCGTACTACTTCTTCGAACTGGCCCGCCGCTACGGCGACATCGCCATGCCGCTGACCATGCTTACCGCCGAGGAAGCCAATGCCATTACCAAAACGTCCTTCGACGAGGTCATCGACTTTGTGGTTAAAGAATGCGAAGAGAGCGCCAAAGAGCTCCCGAAGACCTATGTCGGCCTGTTGGACGACGAGGTGGGCCGCGTGACCAACGGTTTCGCCCTGGCCGTGAAAGCCAAGGCCCTGCTGTACGCCGCCTCCCCGCTGCACAACCCTTCCGGCGACAAGGCCAAATGGCGTGCTGCCGCTCAGGCTGCCAAGGACATCATGGACCTGAACCAGTACACCCTGGATCCGGCGGAAAAAGCCAACAATCCGGGTTCTCCCGAGGTGATTTTCGCCATTTCCCGTGGCGATAGCCAGAGCTTCGAGCGTTACAACTTCCCGGTGCGTTTCACTGAGGGTGAACGTACGTCCATTGCCGGTACGTATCCCAGCCAGCAGCTGGTGGATGCCTTCCAGACGCTGGGCGGTTACGACATCACCCTGGAAAGCAACGGCTGGCGTACCTCCGATCCCGCCTTTGACGTTACCAAACCGTACGAGGGCCGCGACCCGCGCTTTGCACGCGCCATCCTGGCCAACGGCATGGACTTCAAGGGTGCCACCATCGAGACCTTCGTGGGCGGCAAGGATTACAGCGCCACCCGCAGCGACCTGGGTACCTGCACGGGTTACTACCTGCGCCGTTACATCCAGGAAAGCACCAGCTTCACGCCGGAAAACACCATCACCAACAAGCACCATTGGATTGTATATCGCTATGCGGAGGCCCTTCTTACCTTTGCAGAGGCTGCCAATGAGGCACTGGGCAGTCCTACCGACGCATCCCTGGGCATGTCTGCCCTGGATGCCCTGAATATGGTTCGCTACAACGCCGGCATGCCGGAAGTAAACGCCACTTCTCAGTCGGCCTTCCGGGATGCTGTCCGTCGTGAATGGCGTGTGGAATTTGCCTTTGAGGATCACCGCTTCTGGGACATCCGCCGCTGGGGCATCGCTTCCGGCGTGATGGGTCAACTGGACGGTGTGGAGATTGTCAAGGAAGGTGCTGCTTTCTCCTACAAGAGAAAAGTGGTGGAAACCCGCACCTGGTTCGACAAGATGAACCTGTATCCTATTCCGCAGTCCGAAACCTTCAACAATCCCAACCTTACGCAAAATACCGGATGGACTCTCTAACCACAGAATAAAAACAATACCGATATGAAAACATTAATAAGAATCTTTGCTCCTCTGGCTGTGCTCGGTGCACTGGCTTCCTGCCAGATGTACAAGATTGACACGCAGATGACCCCGGAAAAGCTCGCTGCGTCCCTCCGCATGGAGTGCAGCGCAACCGATGTGTACACCCTCGCGTCCCAGGATCCGGATGCCATCAGTTTCAACGTGAGCGCCAATACGCCTTGGACCATTACCCCGTCCAGCGGTGCCGATTGGCTGGAGGTTTCTCCTGCTTCCAGCGCTTCCAGCGCCCTCATTTCCGACGTTACGGTTGTGGCCCAGTCCAACAACTCCCTCCAGGACCGCAGCGCAACGCTTATCCTGCGGGGTGAGAACATCTCCAAAACCAAGATCATCACCATCAAGCAGCTTCGCGCCGGCCGTCTGTATGTGACGCCGATGGTGGGTGACTATTCCGCCGCCGGCGGCCCGCTTTCCTTCACCATCCAGACCAACCAGGCCTGGGAGGTGCGTTCCAGCGAAGGCTGGCTCACCTTCAACCGTGAGAACGGCGAGCCCGATCCGGAAGGCCGCACCATCACCATCATCGCCACGGCCGATCCTTCCAACGTGCTGGAGCGCACGGCTACGGTTACCGTTACTGCCGGTGACGATGAAGAGAGCTTCGATGTGCTTCAGCACGGCACCTTCCTGGTGACGGAACTCTCCGAACCGTTCGATGGCAACGGTGGTGAGCAAACCTTCAGCATCAAGACCGACCTGCCTTGGGAGATCAATGCCGACCAAACCTGGCTCACCTTCGACAAGACTTCCGGTACCGGCGACGGCTCCGTGACCACCATCACCGCCACCGCCGCTGCCAATGAAGGAGCCCTCCGCACGGCCAACGTTACGGTTTCCGCCGGTGGCGTGGACAAATCCTTCGTCGTGTCCCAGAAGGGCTTCACCTTCGAGATTGTGACTCCCGCTTCCACCGAACTGCCTCGTCTGGGCGGTGAAATGGTCCTTGCGGTGAATACCGCTCTGGCCTGGGAACCCTCTACCGATGTCCCTGGCTGGAGTGTCGAGAAGATCGACGCCTCCTCCTTCAAGGTGAAGGCCGACTTCAACAACATCTTCATCCCGAAGACCGGTGTAGTGAAGATTACCGCTGCCGGTGTCGTCGATGAACTGGAACTCACCCAGGATATCAACTTCTCCTTCTCCGGCGTAGAGGTCCTGGAAGATGGTTCCGTGAAGATTGAAAGTAAGAACAAGGCCCGCGTAACCCTGCTGGATCCCGCACGCTATGCCTCCTTCGTTCTGGAGCTGGGTGATGTCGTCGCTGACGACAAGGCCGAACTGGTGCTCAGCACCCACGACGCCAACGGCTCCGAGATGCAGTGCCAGATCAGACTGGGTGCAGGCAAGAACCGTCTGCGCACCAATGGTGGCGCCACCGGCTACAATACTGCCGATATCAATATGACGGTTGCCGAGCTCAATGCCCTCACGACCTACCGGATGGACTTTGTGCCCAACGCCGAGAATCCCGCCAATATTGATGTTGCGTTCACCTACAATGGCACCCCGAGGGCCTCGATCACCGCTCCTTCCCCGTTTGTCGGTAATGAAGCTACGGCTACTTACTTCTTCGGAACCGAGGATGCGTCTGCCGGCTCTACTGCCGTGTTTATCGTGAAATCCTGCACTCCTACTTTCATTGCTGAATAATAGCTTATGAAAAAGTTAATCTACATACTCTGCGCAGCCGCAGCCCTCGTCACAGGGCTGTGGGGCTGCCAGAAGAAGGCGGAATCCATCAAGACGGTGGACCTTCGCTACCGGGCCAACGACAGCTATGACCTGCCGGCCACGGGAGCTCAGGCTTTCACCATCCTGGTGGCATCAACCGACCCCTGGACCGTCACCAGCGAACATCCCGACTGGTGTATCATCTCTGAGGAGGAAGGTGACGCTTCCGACGCCGAACTGGTGCATACGGGTAAAGCTACCCCTACCACCATTCGCGTCCAGTACTACGACAACACGTTCCTGGACGACCGTACGGACAAGATTTACATCAAGAGCGACTACTGGACCGGTAAGACCATTACCGTGAATCAGAAGGGTATCGCTTACCTCACCATCCCCGAGGCCGATATGGACCTCCTCGTGGGAAAAGCGGGTGGCGACTTCTACATCCATATCGACTCCAACCAGCCTTGGAGCTCCGAGGTAACCGACGGTGACTGGATTGAGATCACCGACGGCGACGTGGGCGAGGGCGAAGGTATCATCACCGTAGCCGCCGACGTCAACACCATGGAACTCCGCTATGCCGAGGTTACGGTCTTTGACCGCCACGCCCTGCCTGTGGCCCAGATCCTGTTCACCCAGGACGGTGTGCAGCTGGTGCCCGTCGGCGAGGAAATCCGTGCCGGTTACGACCAGCCTGCCGGAGAAATAGATATCGTCTCCAATACCAAGTGGACCGTATCCAAGGCCTCCGAGGGCGACGACTGGTTTACCATCGACACCCCTACCGGCGAAGGCGATGGCAAGATCAAGCTCACCTTTACCGAGAACGACGGTACTGGCTTGCGCCGGGCCGACATCCTGGTGAAGAATGTGGTGGACAACCCCGAGGACTTCCAGGTAGAAAAGACCATCGTGGTAAAGCAGGCCTACAAGATTGATCCCGTGCGTGTCGCGATGAACGCCAACGAGGTAAGCTCATGGAACAGCGACTGGGCCCATGCTCCCGAGGTTATCAAGGATGTCGGTGCCCTGTTTACCGCCAAGGCTCGTCTGAACCGCAGCAGCATGGCATTCGGCTCCTATACCTTCCACTGGAGCGCCATTACGCAGAATCCCGGGTCCGAGGCCACCGTCCGTGTACGTCACTGGTTCTGCTTCAGCGAAGGCTGCGAACTCAAGGCTGACATCCGTCCCGGCGACGGTAAGGTTAGCTACGACTTCAATGTGGCCAACGACGGCAACAAGCCCAGTCTGGACGGCTATACGGACCTGGATTTCACCCAGCCTGTCGAGATTACCTATAAGTTCGACCCGAGCGGCGCCGAGCACTGCCACGTCACCTATCTGGTGAACGGCGTGGTGTCCGGAAGCTTCGATACGGCTCCGGATATGCTCCGTACCGTCACCTGGGGCGCCAACATCAACATGTACATCGGCGTGGATAACGAAGGCTCCGGAAGCGCCATTCTGGAGTGGTACGAATACACCGCCCCGATGAACTGGGACTAATCGACAAAGGACCTTTAAATGAAGATGATTATGAAGAATATCAGCAAAATAGCGATCCTTTGCATCCTGGCACTGGCTGCTTACGGCTGCCAGCAGAAAGTCGATCCCACACCCGAACCCAGCACCCCTGTGGTGCAGCCCGAAACCCGTACGCTGACCTTCGTCCTCCCCGAGATGGTTCTCGGAGAGGGTGAAGAGGAGGCCCCGGAGGCCATGAAGACCGCCTGGGTGGCCGGCGACCAGATTGTGGTGCACGGTGAATATGCCAAGAACCAGGTTACTGTAACCCTCGGCGCGGGAGACATCTCCGCCGACGGCCGTTCGGCTACCGTTACAGTGGACAACCTCTATCCTTACAAGCGGGAAGACTGCACCAGCACCCTGTATGCATCTTATCCTGCTGCTCTCTCCGACAACCTGAATCACTGCTTCTTCTATAGCAAGTTCTCCACCACCAACGCCGACCTCATGGCCGCCTGTAACAGCGGGGACACTTTCCAGTTCCAGCGCATCTGCGGCATCCTGTCGATGTCCGTGGAGGGAGAATACGATGGTTTCCTCCTCTCTACCCCCAAGAAGGACGCACTGGGTTACGAGTTCCTGCAGGTGAAACTCACCGACAAGGAGCAGATCTACACCCAGTACAAGGGTGATCCCGTGATTGAGATTACGGGCACGATGAGCGGTTCCGAAATCCTGGTTTACGTCCCGGACGGCACCACGTTCACCGGTGGTTTCACCCTGAAGATGTCCCAGGACGGAGACTATACCCAGATTTTCAAGTACACTGAGCCTGTGGAGATTGGACGCGGAGCCGTTGTGGATTTCGGCGACATCACCGATGAACTGGAGCATTACGACAATCCGTTCAGTGCCGATGTCCTTGACCTCGACACGGACGGCAATGCCAACTGCTACATCGTCACCGAGCCCGGCACCTATAAGTTCAAAGCTGTTATAGGCAATAATCCCCTGGCCTATGTCTCCGATCCCGCCGATGCCGTTGTCCTCTGGGAAACCCTGAATGACAACTCCGAGGTGGTAGCCGGCAGCGTGCTTCCCAGCGCTTCCTATGCCGAGGACTATATCATCATTCATACGCCTGACGTACTCCAGCCCGGTAACGCCGTGGTGGCCGTCTTGGACGAGGATGGGAATATCCTCTGGAGCTGGCACATCTGGATTCCGGCTACGGATATCCAGACCGGCAGCTACGGAAACATCATGGGTGCCGACGTGATGGACCGCAACCTGGGCGCCCTGGTGGCCACCGCCGATTCGGGAACCCAGATTGACATCCTGTCCTACGGTATGGTTTACCAGTGGGGCCGTAAGGATCCGTTCACGGCCGCAGGCTCCTTCAACTCCGAGACGCAGGCCACGTATGCCGGTGAGGCCGAAGAAGTGGCTCCCGGCCAGATTTCGCTGGCAGATGCCATCGCCCATCCCCGTCTGTTGGGTCATATCAACAACGGTGACTGGACCGACGCTCCCAACAACGAATTCTGGAACGAACTGGAAAAGACCATCTACGATCCTTGTCCTCCGGGATACCGCGTTCCGAACCGTACCGGTGATTTCTGGACCAGTGACCTGACTTCACAGGCCGGTTGGGGCATCGACGCCACCGCCGGCTGGCTCAAGCTTGGTTCTCCTGCCGCGGTGTTCCCCATCGCCGGTTACCGTGACGACTATGAAGTGAATCATATGGCCAAGGTAGGTCAACGTACCCTGTACTGGTTCGCCCGTGCAGCCTCCGATGCCGCAGGCGCCGGTGCCGACCTCCGTTACGACAAGGGCACGTTCAAATTCGGTTCCGCCCCTAAGGCCCGTTTGGGTTCTGTACGTTGCGTTGTAGAGTAATTAATAACAATAAAAATTATAACCTGTTATGAAAAAGTTTTTAACTAGTGTTGCTATGGCGCTGCTCCTGGTTGGTTGCGCCAAGGAGTATGACGACTCCGGCCTGAAGGAGCGCGTCAGCGCTCTGGAAACCCGTGTCACGGCACTGGAATCCAACGTGCAGGCCCTCCAGTCCGCTATCGGCGAGGGTGTGTTCGTAGCCAAGGTCCAGGAATATGTGGACCCGGATACCGGTAAGACCATCGGTGTCACCGTCACCTACACCAATGGTGATGTGAAGTACTTCGAAATCACCCCGCAGGAGGACTATGATGGTCCCGTGCTGGGTGTCATCAAGAGCGGTTCCGGTGCGCTGGTATGGGCCATCGACGGTATCGCCATCCTGATCGACGGCAAGGAAGTGCCGGTGTACCAGACTCCTGTTTTCACCCTGGACGAAGACGGTTTCCTCTGGGTAGAGGTTAACGGCGAGAAGGTGAAACTGGGCCAGGTGCAGAACGAAGGCGCCACCCTGGTGGACGGCATCTTCACCAACATCAAGGTGGAGCAGGATAAGATTGTCCTCACCCTGTCCGACGAAACCACGGTGAACATCCCGTTCGCCGAGGCTTTCAAGATCGAGCTGATGCTTGACGAATGTGTGTACACCACGGCAGAACCCATCCCCGTTCACTACGCTATCACTGCCGCTACCACCGGCACCGTAGTCCGCGTATCCGGTTACAATCCGTTCGATTTCTCTGTGGCAGTCAATAATGAGGACAAAATCATTGAGATTACACCTCTGGCTAATGGCGCTGCCGCCCAGCTGCTCATTGTGGCCGACTCGGGAATCGGCCTGGTTTCCACCGCTACCCTCCTGGTAGAACCCGAAGGACTGAAGGTGGTCGATACCCCCTTCAGCG
>LXOW01331224.1_pt1 | contig 18488 bp, 18 predicted proteins | sample 1368591 | NCBI WGS metagenome assembly LXOW01 (sample SAMN04884650, study PRJNA319009) | bovine gut metagenome | isolation source: Cow rumen | host: Bos taurus | place: Italy: Legnaro (PD) | collected 2014-07-09
TGGTACTCCATGACCAGGCATTGTCAGGTCCTACCTTTATCTATTATATGGTCATCCTTTACAGCATCATCAATCCATTGAAGGAGGTGTCGAAGGTTGGCTATAATATTCCTAAGGGACTGGCTTCGATGGAGCGTATCGACAAGATACTGTTGGCAGAGAACACCATCAAGGAGGTCGCTCAGCCACAGCATATCGCCAGCTTCGAGCACCAGATAGAGTTCCGCCATGTGTCGTTCCGCTATGGCGAGCAGTGGATACTGCGCGATATTAACCTGGTTATTCCTAAAGGCAAGACCATTGCCATCGTGGGCCAGTCTGGCTCAGGCAAGTCGACCATGGTTGACCTGATTCCCCGTTACTATGACGTGCAGGAAGGCGAGGTCCTCATTGATGGTATCAATGTCAAGGACTTAGGCATCTATGACCTGCGTCAGCTCATCGGTAACGTCAACCAGGAGGCAATCCTCTTCAACGACTCCTTCCGCAACAATATCTCGTTCGGCGTTGACAGTGCCACTGACGAGCAGATTGCTGAGGCTGCCAAGATAGCCAACGCTTACGAGTTCATTATGCAGAGCGAACAGCAGTTTGATACCAACATCGGTGACCGTGGCGGTCGTCTGTCCGGTGGTCAGCGTCAGCGTATCTCTATAGCGCGTGCCATTCTGAAGAATCCGCCTATCCTCATCCTCGACGAGGCTACGTCGGCATTGGATACTGAGAGTGAGCGACTGGTGCAGGATGCCTTGGAGCGTCTGATGAAGACGCGCACCACGGTGGCCATTGCCCACCGACTCTCTACCATTAAGAATGCTGACGAGATTTGTGTGCTGCACGAAGGCCAGATAGTAGAGCGCGGCACACATGACGAACTGCTCTCCTTCGACGGCCATTACAAGCGTCTGACAGAAATGCAGAAAGTATAGGGATATGGTCAAGCGCGTGGTCTATTTGATAGAGGTCTATCTGCTGACGGTGTTGATATTCATCGCCGCCAAGNNTCCCCACGAAAAAGTATTCCGCTATATCCTGAGGACCTTTTATGTGCTGATAGCCATGGCCCTGGCGTTAGCTTTTGTGGCAGATACCAGCCTCTATGAGTTCTGGCAGTTCAAGCTCGATGCCTCTTGCCTGCAATATTTAGAGACACCTACTGAGGCGATGGCCAGTGTCTCTGTGGGCTATATGATAGCCCGACTGGTGGCTGTCATCGTGCTGGCGATGCTTTTCGCATGGGCTTATTGGCATGTGCCGCTCATGCTTCCAAAGGTTCGCAGGCGTATTGTGTCTACTGTGGTTTGGCTGCTGCTGGTGCCGTTGATTGTCATCGGCATCCGTGGAGGTTTGAGTGAGTCGACGACCAATATCGGACAAGTGTACTATTCGCAGAACCAGTTTTTGAATCACGCTGCCGTGAATCCTGTCTTTAGCTTCTTTTCTTCGTTTGAGAAGACTGCTTCCAACCATGTAACCTATCATTTCATGGATGATGCAGCCTGTCAGCAAATCGTTAGCGCACTCTATGATACCCAGTCTGTGGACAGCGATACGCTCTTGACAACCCAGCACCCCAACATCATCGTCATTCTGTTGGAGAGCTGTGGCAGCGTGTTTACCGAGGTTGGAGGCAGAAAGGATGTCATGCCCCATCTGAACAGGCTCATGCATGAAGGTGTCTATTTTGCCAACTGTTATAGTAACACATGGCGTACCGATCGTGGTACGGTATGTACTTGGAGCGGTTATCCGTCGTTCCCTACCATGTCCGTCATGAAGATACCTTCCAAGTCACGTTCGCTGCCCAACATCGCTAAGACCTTGCAGGATACCCGTGGCTATCATACCTATTATCTATATGGCGGCGACATCAATTTCACCAACATGCGCAGCTATCTGGTGTCAGGCGGATTCAATACGCTCCGCTCCATGGAGGACTTTACCGCTGACGAGCAGAAGTCTGCACGCTGGGGCGTCCGCGACGACATCACCTTCAAGACATTGTACGACATGGCATCGTCAGCCTCTACGCCTTTCCTGATAGGTTTCTCGACGCTGAGCAGTCATCAGCCATGGGATGTTCCCGTCCGGCAATTTGACGATGAGATACTGAATGCATTCTACTATCTCGACCAATGTATTGGAGACTTTATCCATCAACTGCGCCAAAGTGCCTTATGGCAGAATACACTGGTGGTGATGTTGCCCGACCACGGTTTCCCTTACAAAAAATTGACAGAGGCAGACCCTTTGAAGAACCATATACCCATGCTGTGGGTAGGCGGGGCAGTGAAAGCACCCAAACGCATCGAACAGGTGTGCAACCAGACCGACCTGCCTGCTACGCTATTAGGCCAGCTGGGTGTAAATCATGAGGCTTATACCTTCAGCCGCGACGTGATGAGCAAGACTTATACGCAACCTTTTGCCATCAATACATACGACGATGGCTTCTCGCTTTATGACAGCGTCAGTTTTGTCAATTACGATCTGCTGAGTGACCGTCTGATGGCTGAACGCGGACAGCATACCCAACTATTGCTGCAACGGGGCAGGGCTATATTACAGGCTGCATCCAAAGACTTGAATGAAAGGTAAAAAGGGAGTCAAGGGGTTATGACTCTGACTTGGCAATGACTTTACCGTCTATCACCTGAAAGCGCTCGTTGAACTCTTCGCGGGTGCGAGCCCACCGCTTATGGCTCCAGAGCCAGAATTCCGGGGCTCGTTGAATGCTCTGCTCCAGCATCTGGTAGTAGATGTCGGTGAGGCCATATTCATCTTTAACTTCTTTGGGCTGACGCGTGATGAGCTTGACCTCAGCTTCGTAATAACCCCGTCGTACACGTTGCATATCAAGAAAGAATACGGCATGGTTCACCTTTCGCACGATGCGCTCCGTACCAGTCAATACGGGTGTGTCGTGATGGAGGAAGTCTACCCAGTGATGGATGTTCACCCAGTGAGGCTTCTGGTCGGAAATATAGCCAATCACTACAGGTTGCCCGTTCCTACGGAACTCCAATACCTTGCGTAGAGTGTCCTGCATAGGGATGCAGAGCGCATTCAGGCGTTGGCGAAGATGGAGGAACAGCCGGTCGAAGGCTTCATTCTCAATGGGGTGGTAGATTTGTCCGCATTGCGTCGTGGACGAGAACCAGAGGGGTAGGGATGTCACCCATTCCCAATTGCAGTAGTGCCCTAGGTAGATGGCGCAAGACTGCCCTTCCTGGATGCATTGCTCTAACAATTCAGTACCTTTGAAAACCATTCGCCGTTTCAAGTTCTCCCTGCTGATGGTCATCAGCTTGATACTTTCTACCAAATAGTCGCAGAGAAAGTGGTAGAAGCCTCGCTCAGTCTTTCGCAACTCGTCCTCGCTTTTCTCGGGGAACGACGTTCTGAGGTTCTCCCGAACCACCTTGCGTCGGTAGCGGATGACGTGGTAAGCCAGCACGTAAAGCAGGTCGGACAGCACATAAAGGACGCGCAATGGCAGCAGCGACAACACATACCACAGGACCAATAGCACGTGGTAGGCGATGTTTTTCAACAGTTTATATCGTTCCTTCTTATTTCCCATGTTGTCTGTGTTTCTTGCTGATGCCCAGCCATCGGCGTATCTTCTCCCACGGCGTGAGGTGCCACGAGTGGGCACACATGTGGATAGCGTAGCTCGCGGACGTTACCTCGTGCTTGTTGCCGGCAAAGGTTTCTGACGGGTAGATGTGTATGCGACCGGGCAACTGTTGGTCGATATCCTTGTAGATGAAGCCCTTCTGTTCGGCTACGCGGGCGTAGATGTAGGGCGACAGCACGTCGGTGCGCAGCTGTCCGTCCTCTTTCACGAAGTGTTTGTCCTTGTACCACTCCAACACTTCACCCACGAAAGGACAGCCTGCCTCGGCTCCCATGACGGCGGCCTGTATCTGTATGCCCTGGATGAAGACGTCGGCCGTGCGGTGTCCGTCGGCGTCAATGTATTGCATGGTGCCGCATTTCTCAATCTGGATGGGGTGATACTCCATGCAGGAGAAGAACGAGTTGTCAAGGAAATCGTCGAAGCGCTTCAGCAGCATGACGTCGGAATCGAGATAGATGCCGCCCTGTGTGTAGAGTGCATACATGCGGATGTAGTCGGCGGCAAAGGCCCATTTGCGGGCGTCGTAAGCCTCCTTGACGTATGGTACGGCATTGATGTCGAAGTTCTGGGTGCTCCAGCGGATGATTTCGTAGTCGGGATGCGTCTGCTGCCAAGTGTCCATGCATTTCCGTATCTTCTTGGGAAACGGGTCGTTGCTGAGCCAGCAGTAATGTATCTTTTTTGGAATCATCTTGCCGAAAAATATTGTTATGTGACTACAAAGGTAGTGAAAAGCGTTCAAACCACCAAAGAATGCAGTTTTTTTCTACCGAAAAATTGCAAATATAAGGTTTATTTTGTACTTTTGTCACCAATAACAGCAAGACAACATGACAGAAACTCAGGTACTCGTCATCCATGTACGTGGTCAGGAAGAGCGCAAGACATTCGTTCTGCATCAGTTAGAGACGGTGGGCTTGCCCTATCATTTCATCCTGGACGGCAATGTGGAGGACCTTACCCCCGAAGTCATTGACCGCTATTTCATCGACGACGGAATGCCGGACACCATGCATGGCCCGTTCCCCAGAACCAGTTGCGCCTTGAAACACCTGCTGGCGACACAGTACATATTGGACCACCAGCTGGAGGGAGCACTCATCATCGAGGACGACATCTACTTCTATCCTTCGTTTCGCACGTTGTTTGCCCAGAGTCTGAAGGAGCTTGAGCAATGCTATCGCGGTCAGCCGGTCATCGTCAACTACGAGGAGAGCAGCCTGCTGTTGGTGCCCCGCAGCCAGCGTGTCAAGGGACAGATACTTTATCCTGCCGTGCGCGACCGCTATGCTGGCTGCTACTACCTGAACCGTGAGGCCGCGCAGGTCATCATGGATGAGGTGCGGACGCACAAGGTGGGTCTCACCAGCGACCGTTTCCATAACATGTTGATGGAACAGGGGCGTCTTGTGTCACTGTGGAGCCATCCTTGTCTGGCCTGCCAGTGCAGTGCCGACGGGTCCATGCCGACGATGATTCCTACTAAGCCCCGTCCGCTGAAGCGCCTGAAATGGTTCTACAAACGGGCCTACAGGCACATGCTCTATTATTTCCGCTAATCCTCTAACCCTTGTGTGATGAACCAGAGAAAGCTCTACTACATGCTGCACAGCGGCAAGAACAGTAATCTTAGGTATTACCTGAGGTGCTACCTGCGTGAATATACACCTAAAGTGTTTGCGCAGATGCAGTTGGAACGACTGTTAGCCGAGGTGGAGAGCCGACCTGACCGCGACTACTTGATGCAGCGAGCCAACTACTACTGTAAGCTTACCGCGGATAGTGTCTTTGACCGTGAGGCGTGGGATACCAAGGCGGTGAGCCTGCACGACCAGCAGGTAACGGGACAGAAGACCTACTACTTCGACGCCATGGAGTATGGACGCTACTTCCCGCAGCGACTGCGCTGGATTTTAGACGAGGGTGACAAACCCTACGTGGCACCCGAACCGGCCATTGTAAAGAACCGTCCCATTGTTGAGAATAATGACAACTCCGTCATCCTGAATATGGACAAGAACCGCCATTTCCTGTTTGTCAACGACCAAAAAGCATGGCGCGATAAGAGGAATGTGGCCATTTTCCGGGGCGATCTGGGACCGCGCAAGCAAAACCGCGACGTGTTTATGCACCGCTGGATGGGTCATCCCATGGTGGATGCCGCCTCGACCAACCGTTCCGAGGAGCATCCTGAGTGGCAGAAAGGGAAGCTGACCATTGGCGAACACCTGGACTATAAGTTCATTATGTCGCTCGAAGGCAACGATGTAGCCTCGAACCTGAAGTGGGTCATGTCGTCCAACTCGATAGCTGTCACGCCTCGCCATACCCAGGAAACGTGGTTCATGGAGGGTACGCTGCAGCCCAACTACCATTACATAGAAGTGAAGGAAGACTTCTCTGACTTAGAGGAACGGCTTACCTACTATATAGAACATCCCGATGAGGCAGAGGCCATTATCCAGCATGCTCATGAGTATGTAGCCCAGTTCTTGAATAAAAAACGTGAGAAGCTGATTTCTCTATTGGTACTGAAGAAGTACTTTGAGATAACTAATGGTAGGTATCAATAATGTGATACGGGAGGGCATGAGAGAAAACATTATCATAGGCTTCGATGCTAAACGCCTGGTGCGTAACGGTACGGGACTCGGCAACTACGGCCGGACACTGGTCAACGACCTGGTGGCTGGTAGCGGTGACGGCTGGCAGTTCCGGCTCTATGCACCTGACGAGGGCAATGCCGGACTGCGGGCGAAGGTCTGTACTTCGCCAAAACTCACTTTTGCCTATCCGCAAGCAACATTAGGCATACAGCGCAGTCTGTGGCGCATAGGAAAGGGTGTCATACGTGATATGCAGCGCGATGGTGTTCAACTGTATCATGGTTTGACAGGCGAGTTGCCTCGTGGTCTCCGACAGTCAGGCATCAAAGGAGTCGTTACCATTCACGACCTCATCTTCCTGCGCCATCCTGAGTATTACCACTGGCTGGATGCCAAGCTTTATGCCTGGAAGTTCCGCTACACCTGTCAGGAGGCCGACCGTATCATCGCTATCAGCGAACGGACCAAGCAGGATGTGATAGAGTTGGGTGGCGTGTCCGCAGATAGGATAGATGTCATCTACCAAAGTTGCAACCCTCGATTTACACAGCAGCTGAACGAGGAGCAATTGCTAAAGGTACAGACAAAGTTCGGGCTTCCCAGGCGCTTCATCCTGAGTGTGGGAACCATAGAACGGCGAAAAAACCTGTTATTAGCTGTTCGTGCCCTTGCCGGTCTGCCCAATGACATTCATCTGGTGGCGGTAGGCAAACAGACAAANNTTTGTCTATCCCTCACGCTACGAGGGTTTTGGTATTCCTATTATCGAGGCTATCCACAGCGGATTGCCTGTCGTGGCGTGTACTGGTTCTTGCCTGGAAGAGGCCGGCGGCCCCGATAACCTGTATGTGGACCCTGACGATGCCGAAGGTATGACGCAGGCTGTCCTTCAACTGCTGAAAGGCAGTGAGGGTAGGGAAGAGCGTATCCGGCGTAGCAGAGAATATGTCCGTCGCTTCGAGGGTCGCGACGTAGCAGGACAAGTCAGAAGTATTTACCAACAAGTGTTAGGCTTATGATGTTCGCCAGAGATAAAAGTCAGATGTGCAACAACCTGTTGCAGTATGCCCACGTCTATGCTTGGGGGCGTGAGCATGGTCGCAAGGTTATTTCTATGCGTTTCAGCTATAAATACCAGTACTTCCATATCTGTCACACCTCGTTGACGGGTTTTGGCTGGTATCTCTTTGCCAAGTATATGTCGGCTATCGGACTGTTGCCGACTGCCAGTTTCAAGTATGCTGATTGCGACCGTGCTGCCCTGGAGCGTAAGATGTTGCGGCATCGGCATATTGTGGTCAGTGGCTGGAACGTGCGTTTCTATGACCTCTTCCTAAAATACCGTCAGGAGATTTGTGAACTTTTCACCCTTGACGAACAGTACACAGCCCCCGTTAAGGCAAAGATGACGGCGGCAGAAACCTCATACGACGACACTCTCCGGGTGAGGTTGGGTGTCCATATCCGTCGGGGCGACTATGCCCAATGGGCTGATGGCAGGTATTATTATACGGATGAGGTGTTTGCTGCTCATATCAATCGTTTTGCAGAGATACATCAAGAAAAAGAGGTTCATGTCTATCTCTCTACCAACGATGCAGGGGTAACGGCTGAGAAATATCAGGCGATGTGCCCTCAGGTACATGTCCATCACCTGCAAGGATCTGCGCCGGAGGATTTGTTTATGCTCTCTGAATGTGACTATCTGATAGGTCCTCCCAGTACCTTCTCGCTNNTTTAAGCGCTTTGACTACTGGTTCAGGAGAATCATATAAAGATGTTACATCGCCAGTCTAAAACCTACATGCTTGAAGCGACGACGCTGGTCGTACATGAAACGATTGGAGGAACGACAGTAGCGAGGGTTACAGTCATAACCACCTCCACGTATGATCAGGAAATTGCTGGAAGGCTTGCTGTCAGGCGTCTTGCGGTACCAGTCAGCACACCATTCCCATACGTTCCCAGCCATGTCGTATAGTCCCAATTCGTTGGGTTTGAGCTGAGCGACGGGCGAATGTATCCTGTCATGGGAGTTTTCAAGGGTATGGGCCACCTCATTGATATTGTTGCTGCCGGCATAGAGGTAACCCTTTGACTTCTTGCCTCCGCGGGCGGCATATTCCCATTCTGCCTCAGTAGGCAGGCGGAATGTTTGGCCAGTTAGATGGTTTAGCCTGGAAATAAACTCCTTGCACATGTCATAGGTAACGTATTCTACTGGCATCTTCGCTCCCTTTATCTTAGAGCGGTTCTTCTCCATGACTGCCTCCCATAACTCCTGTGTCACCTCGGTCTCACCCATGTAAAAACCATTCACCGAGACCTGATGGCGTACCTCATCGGCATCAGCTAACGTGTCGCCAGGCAAGGCTCCCATTGTGAAAGAACCACCTTCGACATACCTCAGCTTATAGGTGATACCCTTGATTTTCAGAATACGGAGCGGAGCCTTGCCCTGCGCCTGTAGACCCATGGGAAGCAGGAACACCAAGAAAAGAAGCACCACTCTCGTTTTGATGCCATTGGCCATTCTTGCACCTGAAGGTACAAGCGAGCGGAGCTCGTAGGACCACGGACCATTGCCCTCTTCNNCCAGAAGGTTTCGTGGATATATACGTGCAGCCATGCCGGGCAGAGTACGTCGGTAGGCAGGATGCAGAAGTTGACCACTAACGACCAGAATAGCGTCCAGTCTAACCACGTCCGTCTGGGTTGCAGCCAGAAGGCCATGGCATAGAAGGGTAGGCAGATGATATAGGTATGTGTCTCAGGACAGTCGCTGAACAGAATCATAAAGCCCGAGAGTACACCCAGTGCCTGTACACGGAAACGGAAGTTGCTCCAGCGCTTGTAGCGTGCAAAGAAGGCGACAATCAGCACGGCGAAGACAATCATCTGCACCTCTCGGTAGTTGGGCAACAGGAAAGGCTTGAGACCCCGGGCAAACAGAATGCCGATAAAGTCTGAGTCGCTATGGTGGCTGGCTATCATGTCAAACATCTCCTGATAGAGCACGAAGACATTATCGAACGACGTGTTCAAGGCAGGTAGCAACAATAAGACAGCTCCACAGAGGACGGCATACCCTAGGTTACGCCACACCTTAGGATAGCAGAACAGGATGCCCAGCTCGGCAGCGCCATAGACCTTGGTTGTGGCTGAGATCATGATGAGCAGTACCGCCCAGAAGGGCTTGTTGCGTTCCAGCAGTGAGAAAGCAAAGATAAAGATATATGCGACGATGATGTTGTGCTGGTAGCAGAAGACGGTCTGCAGCACCACTGACAACAGGAACAGGAATATCCAGTGCTTATACTTGTCTAATTGTGCGGGCAGTGTCTTGATGGCCAGCGCAAACAGACTGTAGTTACAGATGTTCCATACGTATGGTCCCAGCCACCAGGGCAGGAAGAAGATGGGAGCAAAGATGACGCTGAAGACTGGCGAATACAGAAAGTAGATGTTGTGTGCCTGGGCATACTCCATGTTATAGGGACTCAGTCCCTCCCAGAACATTCGTGTGGAATCCTGATAGTCGAAGTAGTTGGTGTTACGTCCCCTGACCACCTCTAAGGTTGTTGCCAGCAATACCACTGCCAACCCCAGAAAGAACACACACGTCGGGTTCGAGAAGAACCACTTCAGTCCATTCGCTACTTTCTTCACGATTATTTAATCTTTAATTTATAATCTTTAATCTTCAACATTTAGCGTCTCTCCTATCAGGTAGCTCGGTCGGTGCTTCACCTCGTCGAAGATGCTGCCGATATAGACGGCAATGATGCCCATGATCATAATCATGATACCAGCAATAAACCACATCGAGACGAATAGCGTAACCCAACCGCTGACCTCTGTGTCCATGACCAGTGTCTTGACGACCAGCATAATGGCAGCAATAATAGCCAACAGGGTGATGACTGTGCCGAAGTATACAATGAGTCGTAGCGACTTGGTTGAGAAACTGACAGCTGTACTCACCGCCAGCTCGATGCGCTTCCGGGCAGAATACGAAGACTTCTTGCCATCTGTGCGTACGGCATGTTCGACATCGACCTTCGCCGTCTTGAAACCTACCCACTGGGTCATCAACGGGTAGTAACGCCTGTAGTCGCCCATCTTGGCCATAGCGTCTACCACCTTGCGGCTGAAGATGGCAAACTCAGCCACGGTTTCATCCTGGCGGGTATCCGTCAGGAAGCCCATCAGCCTGTTAAACAGATGTGACCCCTGGGTCATGAAGAACGAGTCTGGGCGGTTGCGGCGTGTGGCAAAGACGATGTCGTAGCCTTCTTTAATCTTCAGATAGAGGTCACGAATCTGTGCCGGGGGATTCTGCAGGTCGCAGTCCAGGGTGACAATATAATTGCCTTTTGCTATGTCGTAACCGGCATTGAGCGCACTCTGTTGGCCGAAGTTACGACTGAGGAAGACACCTTTCACATGTGAGTCTGCAGCACAGATGTCGCGGATGATGTCGCGACTGTCATCGGGGCTGCAATCCTCCACCAACACAATCTCGTAGTCCTTGGTCAGCGGAGCCACTACCTCCGTAATCTCCTTGACCAGTTGACGAAGCAGCGTGGGTGCTCCATAGCAGGGACTGACAACTGATAGTTCTATGTTCCCCAACTCGCGTCCTGTGCTGTAAGGCTTGTTGAACGGCATCATCAAAATAATTATGAATTATAAATTACGAATTGTGAATTATTTATTACCTTTGCAGCATGATAGCTAAAGAGACCAGATATGAGATTCTCCGCTTCGGCATCGTGGGTGCGCTGTCGACCCTCATACACTACGGCATCTATTGGGTGCTGCAGCACTGGATAGAGGTGAATATTGCCTATACCATTGGTTATGTGCTGAGTTTTCTGCTCAACTACTGGCTGTCTGCACACTTCACCTTCCGCAGTCACGTCTCCGTCAAAAGCGGCGTAGGCTTCAGTGGTGCCCATCTGGTCAACTACCTCCTCCACATCGTACTGCTGAACGTCTTNNGTCCGCTTCGTGTTCAAGCACAACTGACGGCTGTGCTCAAAGTCAGAAAGCAGCCTGAATCTTGGCGGCAATCTCCTTGAACTCCTCTTCGGTGAGCTTCAGCTTCTCACGACGGAAGTCGGCATCAGCCTCGCTTTGCATGGGGATGAGGTGAATGTGGGCGTGAGCCACCTCAAGGCCTAATACTACCTGGGCGACCTTCTTACAGGGGAAGGCTTTCTTGATGGCAATGGCGACGCGCTTGGCAAATTGCTGATAGCGGGCCAGTTCGTCGTCGTCCATGTCAAAGAAGTAATCTACTTCACGGCGAGGTATCACCAATGTGTGACCCTTCACCAGCGGATTGATGTCGAGGAAAGCATAGAACTCATCGTTCTCTGCACACTTGTAGCTGGGAATCTCACCAGCAGCAATCTTTGCAAAAATATCCATAACTTCTTGTCGTTATTACTGTATGACGTTATATTGTTATGACGAAACTTACGCTATCGAAATGTTTTCGATGCGTAGCTTGATGATACCGCGGGGAATCTTTACCTCTACCTCGTCGCCCACTTTCTTGCCTAACAGACCCTGTGCGATGGGCGTCTTGATGGAAATCTTGCCGGCACGCAGGTCGGCCTCGTTCTCACTGACGATAGTGTAGCTCATTTTGGCGTTGGTGGTCAGGTTCGTCATCTCCACCTTCGTCAAAATCTGCACAGAGTCAGTGCTCAGTCGTGAGGTGTCGACAATCTTAGCCTCGGCGATGGTAGCCTTCAGCCGATTGATTTTATCCTCCAGATGAGCCTGTGCCTCCTTGGCGGCATCATACTCGCTGTTCTCACTCAGGTCGCCCTTCTCTCTGGCCTCAGCAATAGCTGCCGATGCTTTGGGGCGCTCCACTGCTTCCAGTTGGTGCAATTCGGCTATCAGTTTGTCGTAGCCTTCTTGTGACATATAAGCCATATCAATTACAATTTTACGGATTTACTATTTAAAATGATTGTTGTAGATTCAGACGCAGAAAAAAGAAAGAATCCCGACCCTTTGTCTGTCGGAATCCCTGATTAACCATGTCTTATATCCGTCTGCAAAGATAGATATTAATTTGCAATTCACCAAATTTTAAGACAAAAACTTTTCTCCATGCCTCTCACAGCCCGCTTCAAGCTGTGATGAACGGTAGTCTTTTGAGACGCTTAGAAGGCACTGGCCTTCAGTCGGAGACCGGCTGTTTCATCGATACCGAACATCAGATTCATGTTCTGTACGGCCTGGCCAACGGCACCCTTCAGCAGATTGTCGATAGCCGACGTGACGAGAATCTTGCCCTCAAAGGCATCGATATGCACCAGGGCCTTATTGGTGTTCACCACCTGCTTCAGGTCTATGGGCTTGTCGCTGTAATGGGTGAAGGCGGCATCAGCGTAGAAATCTTTGTAGGCTTCGATGATGTCCTCAGCAGGAGCCTTTGTCTTGATGACAGCCGTGCAGAAAATACCGCGGGCAAAGTCGCCACGGTAGGGAATGAAGTCGATGTCGGCATCAAGGTAACCCTGCACCTGCTTGATGGACTGTCTGATTTCTGCGATGTGCTGATGCTGGAAGGGTTTGTAGATGCTCAGGTTGTTATTGCGCCACGAGAAGTGGGTGGTGGCACCGGGTTTCTGGCCGGCACCCGTAGAGCCAGTGATGGCATTAACGCTGACATCCTCCTTCAACAGGTTCAGGTGGGCGGCAGGCAGCAGTGCCAGCTGGATGGCAGTAGCAAAGCAACCCGGATTAGCCACATGCTGAGCTTGCTGGATGTCTTCTTTGTTAATCTCTGGCAGACCGTAGACATAGTCGTGGTCGCCCTTGATGCGGAAATCTTGTGCCAAGTCGATGATCTTGACATTAGCAGGAATCGAGTGCTCTTTCAGGAATGCCTCGCTCTTACCGTGACCGAAGCAGAAGAACACGACATCCACCTGATTGAAGGGCATCTGGTCGGTGAACTTCAAATCGGTTTCACCTGTCAACCCTTCATGGACATCACTCACCAGATTGCCGGCGTTACTCTCGCTATTGGCAAAGACGATCTCTGCCTCAGGGTGGTTCAGCAGCACACGGATGAGTTCACCACCCGTGTAGCCTGCAGCACCTAATATTCCTATCTTCATTTTACTTTTTTACCTTTTTACCTTTTCTCATCCTTGTGGATACCATAGTAGACACGTAGCGGGGTGCTCGAAACTTTGATGAAGCCTTTGGCTTCGTCAGCGGTCCAGCCGGTCTGTGTCTCGCCGTATTCGCCGAGCTTAGACTTCGTGAGGTCGTTGTCAGAGTCGATGCCGACGGTCTCGAAGCCGTAGGGGCGCAGCTTGAGGATAGCTGTGCCAGTGACGTTGCGCTGGCTGGAGGTCAGCATAGCCTCAATGTCGGGCATGACAGGCTCAAGATACTGGCTCTCGTGCAGGAACATGCCGTACCAGTTGGCTACCTGATCCTTCCAGTACTGTTGCCATTTCGACAGCGTCGACTTCTCTAACAGGCGGTGTGCCTCGATGATGAGTTTTGGTGCTGCGGCCTCGAAGCCTACACGACCCTTGATGCCGATGATGGTGTCGCCGACGTTAGCGTCGCGGCCGATGGCATAGCTGGCGCCGATTTCCTCAATCTTCTGGATGGCTTTGATATGGTCGGCGAACGGTTCGTCGTTGACGGCAACAATCTCACCCTTGTCGAAGCGAATCTTCAGCAGACTCTCCTGCTCCTTGGCAGTAACGTGCTTCAAGTAAGCCTCCTCGGGCAGTCCCTGTGTGGGGTCGAGCAGTTCGCCGCCACAGATGCTGGTACCCCAGATGCCGACATTATAGCTGTACTTCAGTTTGGTGAAGTCGGCAAAGAAACCATGCTCGTTGAGGTAGTCTACCTCCTCCTTGCGCGTCAGATTCCTGTCGCGTGTCAGCGTGATAATCTCTACGCCGGGAGCCATGACAAGGAAAGTCATGTCGAAACGTATCTGGTCGTTGCCAGCTCCCGTGGAGCCATGGGCGATGGCGTCAGCACCTATCTCATTGGCATAGCGGGCTATGGCGATGGCCTGGAAGATGCGCTCCGAAGACACGCTGATGGGATAGCAGTTGTTACGCAGCACATTGCCAAAGATCATGTACTTCAACGACTTTTCATAATACTCCTGCGTCACGTCGAGTGTCACGTATTTCACGGCGCCTAACTTGTAGGCGTTCTCCTCGTTTCTCTTCAGTTGTTCAGCAGAGAAACCACCCGTGTTGGCACAGGCGGCATATACTTCATAACCTAACTCTTTGGTAAGATACATCACATTGTAGCTGGTGTCAAGACCACCGCTGAAGGCTACAACGACTTTCTTTTTCTGTTCCATATTGATGTTCATTCTGTTTTTATGCGTTTTTGTTTTCTTGTTCTTCTAAGGAATGGATGCGCGAGAGGACATCCTCAGGAATTTTGGCAGGCAGATGTTCCTCGGGGTCGTAGAGCATGGCCGTGCAGATGCAGTATTTACGACCTGTGCGGTGCAGTACGTCGACATTGACACAACCCTCGCAACCCCGCCAGAAGGCCTCGTCGTCAGTCAGGTCGGCAAAGGTGACGGGCTGATAGCCTAATTCTGTGTTCATCTTCATCACCGCTGCGCCGCTGGTGAGCGAGAATATCTTGGCATGTGGCCAGCGGGTGCGGGCCAGCGAGAAGGTCATATCCTTGATTTTCTTGGCGACGCCCAGTCCCCGGAAGTCGGGGTGTACAATGAGACCGCTGGTCGTCACATAGCGCTTATTGCCCCACGTCTCGATGTAGCTGAAACCGGCAAAACGGTCACCACTCAGCGCTATCACCGCCTTGGCTTCCTTCATCTTCGTGGCCAGATATTCGTGTGTACGCTTGGCGATACCCGTACCACGCACCTTCGCTGCATCAGCAATGGTCTGTAGGATGGTGTCTACATAGACCTCATGCTCAGGGCCGGCAACAAGAACGTTAATTTCTTCTGTTTGTTCCATTTTTATATGCAATAATGTCTTTGTTCTACTTCATATTCGGCACTACTTCACTGAGCGCTTCTATCACCTCTTCTTTGGAAACGCCCTGCTTGATGACGATGAAAATGGTATCGTCACCGGCTATGGTGCCGAGAATTTCGTCAATATGGTTATTGTCGATGTTGTATGCAATACTGCTCGCATAGCCCGGACGTGTCTTGATGACGCCCATGTTGCCCGAGAAATTGATGCTCAGGAAACCTGGCACCTGAAGCATTTCACGGACGGAATGCGGTGAGGAGATGCGCTTATACAAAGCATCGTTGGGAAGTACATAGACATAGTTGCCTCTCATTGATGCCGCCTTAGCCACCTTCAACTGCTTCAAATCACGACTGAGAGTTGCCTGTGTGAGTTGAAATCCTTCTTCTTTCAATGCAGCCAACAGTTCGTCCTGACTACCCAATTCCTGGCTTGAGATAATCATTCGCAGGGCTTCCAATCGGTCTTTCTTTACTTTCATTGTTGGTATATTTATTCAAAATCGGCTGCAAAATTATACAAAAAGGCGCATATCTCCAAACAAATATGCGCCTTTTTTGCAATTATTTATCAATTTAATACTCAAACGTGCTACCACCGAGGAATTCGCGGAGGAGCGAGGTCGGTGGAATCTGGTCTTCAGAGATAGGTTTGATGTAACGCAGGAACTTGCGCAGGCGATAAGCTTCAGCATACTCCACACAATTCTCCGGCACCTGCTCCAGCAGCGGTTCTGCCTGTTGCTTGATGGCACAAAGCTCAAAGAGCATGGCGGAGTTGAACATGGCGTCAGCATTTTCCTGGAAAGGGAATATCCAACGGCTTTCGCCCTTGCGAACGCTGGGCCACCGGCGGATAGTTTCCTGGGCTGTCACGCCGCGGTATTTATTGTCGCGGATAATGCGGCGCAACAGACGGTTGTCGGTAGTGGGAATATAATTATGGTTATCAAGAAGGATGGTAGTCAATGCCGAGGCATAGACACGATAAATCTGTTCGTCGGGTATCTGTGATGTCAACTCGGGGTTCAAGGCATGAATACCTTCGACTACCAGTACCTCGTGTCCCTTCAGTTTCAGCTTGCGTCCACTCTTTTCACTGCGACCTTTCTGGAAGTTATAGCGTGGCAGCTCGACCTCTTCACCACGGAAGAGGGCATTCATCTGTTCGTTCAACAGGGGGATGTTCAAGGCATGCAGGTGCTCGAAGTCGAAGTCGCCGTTTTCATCCTTTGGGGTGTTTTCGCGGTCCAGGAAATAGTCGTCGAGCGAAATGCCGATGGGTGAGAAACCATTGACGGCCAGTTGGACGGAGAGACGCTTACACGTCGTGGTCTTGCCACTGCTGGAAGGACCGGCAATCAGCACCATCTTCACCCCATGTCGACTGGCGATGTCGTCGGCAATCTTGGCTATCTTCTTTTCCTGCAAAGCTTCACTGAGCAGGATGAGCGAATTGGCATGTCCTTGCTGTATCGCATCGTTGAGGTCTCCTACCGTCCGCATTCCCAAAATGCCCTGCCAGTGGTGGTGCTCCTTGAAGATTTCGAACATCTTGTCCTGACGTATGTAGGCTCCCAGCCGCGAAGGATCGTCGTTCGTGGGGATGCGAAGCAGCATGCTGTCATAATAGGGTTCCAGTCCGAAGAGATACAGCTGAGAAGTGTTGGTAAGCAGCGAACCATAGTAGTAGTCGGCATAGCCGTCAATGTCGTAATATGTCGTGTAGAGCGAGCCACTGCCTTCCAGCAGCTTGACCTTTGAGAAGGAGCGCTTCTCGCGAAACATATTGATAGCTTCCTCCGTGGTGGTCTCATGACGATGGATAGGCAAGGCGGCATCAATGATTTCACGCATACGCTGACGGACATCATTGACATCGTCTGGCGTAACCGGCCTGTCAAGGCGGAGGTCTACATAATAGCCGTTGGATACTGGGATGTCAATGATGACAGTACAGTCTGGCCATAGGTCGTGGGCAGCCTTGTTGAGCACGAAAAACAGCGTGCGGGTATAGGCACGGAGAGCCGACGGGTCGTGCATGTCCAAAAACTCAATGTCCTTGGGTTTATAAACGCGGTAGTGCATTCCTTCAACCTTATTATTGACACGCGCACTGATAGGACCATGCTCCATCTGGAGCCCTGACAAAGAAAAAATCTCAGAAAGATTGCTTCCGATGCTGATATTTAGAGTTTTTTTATTATTTTTGCAACGGATTTGGATTTGCTGTTCCATAGACGTAAAGTTTTTAGTGACAGGCAAAGGTACGAAATTAAATTGAAAATTGATAACTAATAATTGATAATTTATGTCTATTTGGGTATTTTTCACGCTTCTGGGCTCATTGGCACTTCTGATGTTTGGCATGAAGACCATGAGTGAGGCACTACAGAAGATGGCGGGTCCGCAGTTGCGACACGTCTTGGGAGCCATGACAACCAACCGTTTCACAGGCATGTTGACGGGTACGCTGGTGACGGCTTCGGTACAATCCTCTACGGCTACGACGGTGATGACCGTCTCGTTTGTCAATGCCGGTCTGCTGACCTTGGCACAGGCCATCTCGGTCATCATGGGTGCCAACATCGGTACGACGCTAACAGCGTGGATTATGTCGGCAGGTATGTCGTTCGACGTCAGCAACCTGTCATATCCGGCTTTTCTGATAGGTATCATCCTCATCTACCAGAAGCGCTACCGCTACATCGGCGACTTCCTGTTTGGTCTGGCCTTCCTCATCTTTGCCTTGGCCGTGCTGCGCAAGACAGGACAGGACATGAACTTGGGCGAGAACCAGGCGCTGTTGAACTTCTTTGCGTCGTTCGACCCCAACTCCTTCGGCACCACGCTGCTCTTCCTGCTGTTGGGCGGTGTCATGACGTTCTGCGTGCAGTCGTCGGCAGCGGTGATGGCCATCACGATGATTCTGTGTTCCAGCGGTGCGCTGCCCATCTATCAGGGTATCGCCTTGGTGATGGGTGAGAATATCGGTACCACCGTCACTTCGAATCTGGCGGCGATGTCGGCCAACACACAAGCCCGAAGGGCGGCTCTGGCACACATGTTCTTCAACGTCTTCGGTGTCATCTGGATTCTGTTTGTCTTCCGTCCGTTCATCGACATGGTGTGCGGTTGGGTAGGCTACGACGTGGCTATGACGAAAGAGACGGCCGGTGCCGCAGCCTTCTTGGCCAACGCCGCCAAG
>LXOW01457477.1_pt1 | contig 18476 bp, 23 predicted proteins | sample 1368591 | NCBI WGS metagenome assembly LXOW01 (sample SAMN04884650, study PRJNA319009) | bovine gut metagenome | isolation source: Cow rumen | host: Bos taurus | place: Italy: Legnaro (PD) | collected 2014-07-09
CCGCTCTATTGCTCTGCGGCCTCCTGGTCCTGGCCCCCGTGGAGATCACACCGCCGCTCACGGAGGCGGGAGAGTTGGCAGAGACCGTTGATCTGTCCGCCTGGGACGACTTCTTTTCCCGCCTCGAGGGCACAGAGCCCTGGCAGCGGCCCTCCACCCTGGTCCGGGAGCTGGCGGAGGGGGAGAGCGATCCGGCGCGCCTCCTCACGTGGCTGAAAAGTCGGGGCCTCGTCAGTCTTGCCAGCGCGGCGGCCCTGTGTATCCTTTCCCTCGTGACAGGGGTTTTGGCAGCCCTGTTGGAGACGGTGCTGGATGGGCCGACCCTGCCTGCCCGCCGGGTGCTGTCCCTGGGCCTGGGCGCCCTGCTGCTCGTAAAACTCCTGCCCCTGATACAGAAGGGCCTTGCCTGCCTGAGAGGCGTCCTGGCTCTGGCGGACGTGACCGTGCCGCTGATGACCGGGGCCCTCGTCCTGCTGGCCAGCCCCCAGGGGGCCTCCCTCATGGGGATCCTGGGGGAGCTGCTGATCCACACCTGCCTCCGATTCATGGAAGGCACTCTGGCTCCTTTGGTCCTTTCAGCGGGGGTCCTGCGGGCGGCGGACTGCGTGGGGGACAGCGTCCTCACGGCCATCTCCAGGTTGCTGTTCAGCCTGGTCCGCTGGGGCGCGCGGATCATCTGCTTCGGCTACACCGTCGTGGCGGCCCTCATGGGCGCCGGAGCGACGGCTATGGATACCCTGCTCCTCCGGTCAGGCAAGGCGGCGGCGGGGAGCCTGCCTCTGGTGGGCTCCCTTGTGTCGGACTCTCTTGGGGCCACGGCAGCTGTCCTGGGCCTGGTGAAGGGGGCCCTTGGCCGCACCGGCCTGCTGCTGGTGACAGTCCAGGTGGTGGGCCCCGTGGCGGAGCTGTTCCTCCACAGCTTCGGCCTCAAGACGGCGGCGTCCCTGCTGGTGCCCCTGGATCAGCGGGAGATGGGCTCCCTTCTCAACGCCCTGGGGGAGATACTGACAGTCCTTGCCGCCCTGATCCTGGCCGCTGGGGCCATGCTATCTGTCACCGTGGCCGGTGCGGCAGGGTGCCTCGGCGGAAGCCTATGAGCGACGCCGTCCTGGCGCTCTGCGCCTGCGGGGCGGCGACCGGCCTCGTCCTCCTGCTGTTCCCCTCGGGGACGGCGGGGGCGGCGGGGAAGCGGGCTGTGTCCGTCTGCTATCTGTTGGAATGCATGCGCCTTTTGTGGCTGGCGCTGAAAGGAGGGTGAGCCATGGAGGGTCCTGGGCTGAAGAACACGTTTGAACGGCTGCGGAGCTGGCGGTACTTCACGCCTGCTCTGTATGGGTCCCTGCTCCTGCTGGCCGTCCTCTTCTACGGCATGGGCGACGGTTGGTTCAAAGCCGCGCCCCGGGCCGGGCCCGCGTCAAAAACGGAGACGACGTTGGAAGCCCGCCTGGAGGATATCCTGAGCACCGTCCGGGGGGCGGGGAAGGTCCGGGTCCTCGTCACCTACTCCACGGCAGGGGAACGGGTGGCCGCCACCGTCAGCACCCTGGACGAGAGCGTGTCGGAGACCTCCGGCGGCGCCACGGCCACCCGCAGCGAACAGTCCCGGGAGATGCGTCAGCCCGCCACCGTCTCCACCGACGGCGGCCAGAGCCCCATCATCCTGGTGGAGCGGGAGCCGGAGATCCGGGGCGTAATCGTGGTGGCGGAGGGAGCGGCGGACCCCGCCGTGCGGCTGAGCCTCCAGCGGGCGGTCCAGGCGGTGACCGGAGCCCCTCTTTCCTGCATCCAGGTGTTTGAAATGAACTATCCATCATACAATTGACCATGGAACAGGCATTCCCAGATCTGACAATATTCGATAAGGAGGAAAAAACATGAGACCATCCATCCAAAACATGAGGAAACTGCTGAACCGGCGCACCATGACCCTCTTCGGCGTGGGGCTGCTGCTCCTCGCCGCGGTGGCCGCCAACGTCATCATGAACCGGGCCGATGAAAAGCTGGCCAAAGCGGAGACCGCAGCCGTCAGCGTGTCCGCCCCCGGGGCCCAGGGGAGCTTCTTCGACATCTACCGCAGCGAGCGGGACAGCGTCCGGACCCAGGAACTGGCGTACCTCGACGCTATCGTGGCCCAGGGCGGCGATGAAAGCACCCTGTCCGAGGCCCAGAAGCAGAAGATGACCCTGGTGGGCTGCATGGAGTCGGAGCTGAACACGGAGAACCTGATCCGGGCCAAAGGGTTTGAGGAGGTCATCGTATCCATGCACAACGGCTCCGTCAACGTGATCGTGGACGCCGACGCCCTCACAGACGAACAGGTGGCCCAGATCCTGGACATCGTCCTTCGGGAGACCGGCGAGACGGCGGAAAATATCAAGGTATCCACCGCGCAATAACGGGTTGCCTTTTTCCGGAGAAGTTGGTATACTAATACCGTATCAATGTGTCCAAAAACCACAAGGAGGTCAACACAATGAACGAAGTCAATACCAACATTGAAAACATCCAGGGCGGCAAGATCGTGTTCGCCGAAGACGTGGTGGCCACCATCGCCTATCTCGCAGCCGGGGAAGTGGATGGCGTCCACGCCATGATCGGCACCACCATGGAAGGCCTCAGTGAGAAGCTTGGCAAGAAGAATTACACCAAGGGCGTCAAGGTCGAGGTCGGTTCCGAGGAGTGCGCCTGTGATATCACCATCGTGGTCAAATACGGCTATCGCATCCAGGCCGTGGCCCAGAAGGTCCAGGAGGAGGTCAAGAACGCCATCGAGACCATGACCGGCCTCAAGGTGGTGGAGGTCAACATCAACGTGAACAGCATCTACTTCGAGCCCGAGAAGAAGGCCGAGCCCGCGCCCGCCCCTGCGCCCGCGCCGGAGCCCGCTCCCGAGGAGCCCGAAGCCCCCGCCCCCCGTGTAAAATAATTACGACGTGACGTTTCCGGGAGAGCCCGCCGCGGGGTGGGCTCTTTACCGGTTGGAAAGGGAAGAACGCTATGAAGCTGTTGGACCGATTGCTGATCTGGGTCCTGTCCGTGGTGGCCGTCCTGCTGGGCCTGCTGCTCGTCCTCCTGGTCCTGTTCCCATCTCTCACCTGGCTCCAGGTGGGCACGGTGCGGGCTGTGGTGGGCGCCCTGGCGGGGATCAGCATCCTGTCGGCCACGGGCCTCATCCTGCGCCAGTGTCTCACCAGGCAGGGACAGGAGGAGGCGGCGCTGGTCCATGAGGGCGAGAACGGCAGCGCCTTCGTGACGCTGAGCGTCATCGCCGACATGGCCAAAAGGATCGCCCAGGACGCCGAGGGCGTCCGCTCCTGCCGGACCGCCGTGAAGAACAGCGGCAGCGGCGTGGATCTGGAGCTCGATATGTATTTGAACCCCGGCGTCGCCGTGGCCCCCCTGGCGGCCATGCTCCAGGAGCGGCTGAAGGATCGCATCTGGGAGATGACGGGCATCCATGTGGGGAAGGTCAGCATCATGGTGGAGGCCGCCGCGGAGGCAAAGCCGACGAAGCAGGAGGCTGTGCCGCAGCTGCCCAGCCGGGTCAAGTGAGGGGGACAAGCTATGAAGGAATGGCTGAAAAACTTTTACGGGGAGCATAAGTGGCTCTCCATTTCGGCGGTGTCCGCCCTGGTGCTGGGGATACTGTTCCTCTGCATCGGCTTCTGGCGGACGCTGTTGCTGGCGGCCCTGGTGGCCGTGGGCGGGCTCATCGGCACCCTCCTCGATCGGGGCGGCTGGCCGGCGGTGAAGGATTTCTTCGCCACCCTGTTTCAGAAGAAATAAGAGGCTCATATGGATCGTTCCCTGGCGCGTGAGATCGCGATGAAGATGCTCTACGCCGCCTCCCTGGGCGGCGAGGAGTCCATGACTGAGGTTTTGGAACAGAGCGAGCAGGCGGATACCCTGTCCGGCAGCGACAAGACCTTTTTGGAGAACCTGGTGGACGGCGTGCAGCACCGTCAGGAGGAACTGGACGAGGTCATCGGCCAGTATGCCCAGGGCTGGGCGTTGAACCGGCTGGCCCGGGTGGACCTGACCATCCTCCGCATGGCCATTTACGAGCTCAAGTACATGCCCGAGGTTCCCGTGGGGGCTACCATCAACGAGGCGGTGGAGCTGGCCAAGAAATACGCCGAGGACAAGTCCTCCGGCTTCATCAACGGCATTTTGGGCAGCGTAGCCCGAGCCCTGCAGACCCCATGAAGGAGTCTGTGCTGGGCATCGACACCAGCTGTTACACGACCTCGGTCGCCTGCTTCGGCGCATCCGGCGTCCTGTACGACGGGAGGACCCTCCTCCCCGTCCAGCGGGGCGACAGGGGGCTTCGGCAGTCCGAGGGCGTTTTTTTGCACACCCGGCAGCTACCGCCCCTGGTGGAGGAAGCGTTCAGGATCGTGTCCCCGGATGCCATCGTGGCCGTGGCCTGCAGCCGGGCCCCCGTGGACCGGGGGGATTCCTACATGCCCGTGTTCCTCACGGGCCTGGGTGTGGCCCGTGCCCTGGCGGCCTCCCTGCAGGTGCCGCTGCTCCCTCTCGACCACCAGAGCGGACATATCCGCGCCGCCCTCATCGGCAACGAGGGGCTCATGGATGAGCCATTCTACGCCGTCCATCTTTCCGGCGGCACCACGGACCTGCTGGCCGTGGAAGCGAAGGGCCCCGGCGCCTTCGTCATCGAGCCTTTGGGCCGCTCCGAGGACCTGCACGCGGGCCAGCTGGTGGACCGGGTGGGCGTGCTTCTGGGCTGCGGCTTCCCGGCGGGGAAGGAGCTGGAAGCCCTGGCCCGTCAGGCAGCGGACAGAGATCTTCGGATCCCGGCCTCCGTGCGGGAGCTGACTTGCTCCCTGTCGGGGGCGGAAACGGCGGCCCGGCGGGCGCTGGAGCAGGGCAGACCGGCAGCGGAAGTGGCCTTCGGCGTCTACGACTTGCTGGCCCGGACCCTGACCAAACTCCTCGCCAACGGGGCCCAAAAGTATGGCCAGCGGCCCGTGCTCCTCTGCGGGGGCGTGGCGTCCAGCCAGCTTTTGCGGGAATTGTTGAAGGAGCGGTGCGAGCTGCCCCTGTTCTTCGGCGAGAGCTGCTTCAGCAGCGACAACGCTGTGGGCGTGGCGGCCTTGGGCTATGATCGGGAGGTGGACAGATGACGGAGCTGAAACCGGTCTTCACCGTGTCCGAGCTGAACGAATATGTGGACCTGATGCTCTCCCGGGATCCCTTCGTTGGAGAGCTCACGGTGACGGGGGAGATCAGCGCCTTTAAGCGCCACACCTCCGGCCACCTGTATTTCACCCTCAAGGACGACGCCGCCTCTGTGCGCTGCGTCATGTTCCGGCCCAACGCCCTGCGGCTCAGCTTCTTCCCCAAGGACGGCATGTCCGTCCGCATCGAGGGGCGGGCGGGGCTCTACGGTCGGGACGGCTCCTTCCAGGTCTATGCCGAGCGCATGGAGAAGACCGGGGACGGGGCCCTGTATCAGAAGTTTTTGGCTTTACGGGACGAGCTGAAAAGCCGGGGCTGGTTCGATGAGAGTCTGAAGAAGCCCATCCCCTTCCTGCCTCGGGCGGTGGGGGTGGTGACCTCCGGCACCGGCGCGGCCATCGAGGACATCCGCAACGTGATCTCCCGCCGGTTCCCCCACATGCCCATCGTCCTGTATCCCGTGTCGGTCCAGGGCGAGAAAGCGGCGGGGGAGATCGCCGCGGCCATCCAAAGGGCAGACCGGGAGCATCGCTGCGACGTGCTCATCGTGGGCCGGGGCGGCGGCTCGCTGGAGGACCTGTGGGCCTTCAACGAGGAGATCGTGGTGGCGGCGGTCCACGACTGCGGCTTGCCGGTGATCTCCGCCGTGGGCCACGAGATCGATTTTTCCCTGACGGACTTCGCGGCGGACCTCCGTGCCCCCACGCCCTCGGCAGCGGCGGAGCTGACGGTGCCGGAGCTGTCGAAGCTCATCGACCGGTTAACCCAGAGCCGGGATCGGCTGCAGACCGCCCTGCTCAACGGGGTGGAGCGGAAGAAGGACCGGCTGGAGCTACTGATCCATCGCCGGGGCGGCCTGCTGACGGAGCAGCGCCTGCTCCAGGAGCAGCAGCGGCTGGATCAGTGCCGGGAGGCGTTGACGGAGGGGATGGAGCGCGGGCTCCAGCAGCGGCGGGACGCCCTGATCGCCGCAGGCCTGCGGCTGCGGGCGGCGGACCCTCTGGGAGCATTGGATCGGGGCTTTGCCCTGGTATACGATGGGTCCGAGACTATCGTTCGCCGGGCGGCGGACACGGCGGCGGGCCAGGGCCTGATCCTGCGGTTCAGGGACGGGCGCGTACGGGCTGACGTAACGGGAAAGGATATGTATGAAAAAGAGTGAAAAATCTTTTGAGGAAAAGATGACCGAGCTGGAGGAGCTGATCTCCAAGCTGGAGAGCGGCAGCGTGCCCCTCGAGGAGATGGTGGCCCTCCACGAGCGGGGAATGGCCCTCTACGAGAGCTGCGCCCAGGAGTTGGCCTCTTTCGAGAAGCGGCTGAAGGCCCCGGGTGCGGACGCATGAAGAACTATCTGCCTCTCATCGAGGAAGCCCTGGACCGGTACAGCGCATCCTTCGACCTTCCTGAGCTGTTCGTCCGGTCCATGCGCTACAGCCTCCTGGACGGCGGCAAGCGCATTCGGGCCTGCCTGTGCCTGGCCTGCTGTGAGCTGGTGGGCGGAACGATCGAAGACGCCATGCCCTTTGCGGCGGCCCTTGAGATGATCCACGCCTATTCCCTGATCCACGACGACCTACCCGCCATGGATGACGACGATATACGCCGGGGCAAGCCCAGCAGCCACAAGGCTTTCGGCGAGGGCAACGCCATCCTGGCCGGAGATGGGCTCCTGACCATGGCCATGCGCCTCCTCTCAGACGTACCGGGCCAGGAGGACGCAAAGAAAGCGATCTTCCAGGGGGCCCTCGACATGGCGGCGGGACAGAGTTTGGACCTGAACGTGACGGTCCGGGACCTTGATTCCCTGCAGCGGATACATGACCTCAAAACAGGCGCTCTCTTCCGGGCGGCCTGCCTGTCCGGCGCATATCGGGGGGACTGTGATGAAGCGACGGCGGCTCATATACGGGCCTTCGCGGACAAGCTGGGGCTGCTGTTCCAGATGACCGACGACCTTTTGGATATGGAAAAAGACGCCGCCGAGTGCAAGCTGACCTACGTGACCCTTTTGGGCGAGGCGGAGACCCGGCGGCAGATAGACGCCCTGGCGGCGGACATCCGCCGGATCATGGATAGTTTTAACGGAGAGGCGGCGGCCTATCTTCTGGACCTTACGGACCGGATCGCCGTCAGAAGAGCATGAAGGAGTATCCCATCCTGCAACAACTGAACGGCCCCAGGGACCTGATGGCCCTGCCCGAGGCGCAGCTTCCTGCCCTGGCTCAGGAGATCCGGGGCTATATGGTGGACTGCGTGTCCAAAAACGGCGGCCATCTCGCGGCCAGCCTGGGGGCGGTGGACCTGATCATCGCCCTGCACCGGGTGTACACCGACGGGGGCGACCGGATCCTCTTCGACGTGGGCCACCAGGCATATGCCCATAAGATCCTGACCGGGCGGCGGGAGGCCTTCGCTTCCCTACGCCAGGAGGGAGGCATCTCCGGCTTCCCTAAGCGGGAGGAAAGCCCCTACGACGCCTTCAACACCGGTCATGCCAGCACCTCCATCTCCGCTGCCCTGGGCATGGTGCGGGCCAAAGCTCTGCTCCATGAACCCGGCCACGTAGCGGCGGTCATCGGCGACGGGGCCCTGACCGGCGGCCTCGCCTATGAGGCGCTGGACGACGGCGGCGACAGCAAGCTCCCCCTGGTGGTGGTCCTCAACGACAACGAGATGTCCATCTCCCGGAACGTGGGGGCCATGAGCCGGAGCCTTTCCCGCCTCAGGGCCAGTCGGGGCTACAATCGGCTGAAGCGATTCGTGGTCCGGGTGCTGGAAACGGGCACCGTGGGCCACCGCATGTCCAAGAATATCGAAGGGTTCAAGAACCGCATCAAGCGGTTCGTGCTGCAGAACACCTTCTTCGAGGAGATGGGCTTCACCTATCTCGGCCCCATCGACGGCCACGACATCCCCCAGATGATCCAGCTGCTTCGGGAAGCGAGAGCCCTGGAGAAGCCCGTGGTGGTCCACGTCATCACCCAAAAGGGCAAGGGCTACGGGCTGTCGGAGCGGAACCCGGAGAAGTTCCACGGCATCGCCCCCTTCTCTCCGGAGACCGGGGCCGTGGCGCCCTCCGGCGGGCCTTCCTGTTCGGAGGTGTTCGGGGAGACGCTGCTGCAGCTGGCGAAGGAGGACGATCGCGTGGTGGCCATCACCGCCGCCATGCGGGACGGTACGGGCCTGCGCCCCTTCTTCGACGCGTTCCCGGACCGGGCCTTCGACGTGGGCATCGCCGAGGAGCACGCTCTCACCATGGCCGCTGGCATGGCGGCGGAGGGATTGAAGCCCGTGGCGGCCATCTATTCCTCCTTCCTGCAGCGGGCCGTGGACCAACTCTATCACGATATTTGCCTCCAAAAGCTGCCGGTGGTCATCGGCGTGGACCGGGCAGGTCTCGTGGGTCAGGATGGGGAGACCCATCAGGGCATCTACGACCCGGCGCTCCTCTGCGCCATCCCCGGCCTGTCCGTCTATGAGCCGGCCACCCTGAGCGAGCTTCGCGCCATGGTCCGACTGGCGGTGGAGCGGGGCGAACCCGCCGCCGTCCGCTATTGCCGGGGCACCCTGCCCGAGGGGGCGGGGGAGGAGCCTGTGGCCTACGGCAAGTGGGCCACCTTGCGCCCCACCGGGGACGTGGTCATCGTCGCCGCCGGCCCCCTGGTCAATATCGCCAGGAAGGTGGCGGAGGAGATGGACTGCGGCCTGGTGGAGGCTCGTTTCTACAAGCCCCTGGACTACGCCCTGCTGGACGAATTGCGGGAAAAAGGCTGCAGACTGATCGTGGCAGAGGAGAACGTGGCGGCCCTGAGCCTTTACGTAGCGGCCTACTGTCCGGAACTGATGGTCCGGCCCCTGTGCCTCCCCGACGGGCCCATGCCCCAGGCCACCGTGGCCCGGCAGCGCACCCTGGGCGGTATCGACGAGGCGGCCATGAGGCGGGCTGTGGAGGAGCTGAGAGCGATCCATGGATAAGAAGCGTTTGGACGTATATATGGTGGAGGCGGGCCTTGCCCCCTCCCGGGAACGGGCCCGGGCCATGATCATGGCCGGGGAGGTCTTCATCAACGGCCGCAAGGCGGAGAAAGCGGGGGCGGAGGTGCGCCCGGAGGACGCGGTGACCCTCCAGGAGGACCCCATCCCCTTCGTGAGCCGAGGGGGTCTAAAGCTGGACAAGGCCCTGAAGGTGTTCCCTCTGTCGCTGAAAGACAAGATATGCCTGGACGTGGGCGCGTCCACCGGCGGCTTCACGGACTGCATGCTCCAGAACGGGGCAAAGCACGTCTGCGCCCTTGACGTGGGCTACGGGCAGCTGGCTTGGCAGCTCAGGAACGACCCTCGGGTCACGGTCATGGAGCGCCGCAACGCCCGCTTCATGGAGCCCGGCTGGTTCGACGGTCCCTTCGATTTTGCGTCCATCGACGTGTCCTTCATCTCCCTGAAGCTGATCCTGCCGCCGCTGAAAGCCTGTTTGAAACCGGGCGGCCAGGTGGTGGCCCTCATCAAGCCCCAGTTCGAGGCGGGCCGGAAAGAGGTGGGCAAAAACGGCGTGGTCCGGGATAAGACTATTCATAACGATGTATGTATAAACATTATACAGTTTGCAAAGGGCCTTGGATACGCCGTCAGAGACATTTCCTTCTCACCCATCACGGGACCCAAAGGAAATATAGAGTTTCTGCTGTTTTTAGAGAATGACGTCGAGGTTGAACCGCTGGAAGACGACAAAATCGAAGAAAAAACGGCCCGGATCGTCTCGGATAGTCACATATTTCACACAAATTGTTAAAAAATTATTCATAACTATATTGAAATTTTGAAACGCATACTGTATAATACCTATGCAGTATTCATCCGAGGAACGGGCTTTGAATCTATTCTTTGCAGCCAATCCTAAAAAACCGGCCACTTTCGACGCACGAAAACGCATGATGGATGCAGCGGCGAGCTACGGTTTTGTATGCGTTGAGTTGGAAGAACGGGCGCCGGACCCCGGAGAGGAAGGGATCATCGTCGTCATCGGCGGCGACGGCTCCATCATCCGGCAGGTGCCGGCGGCCCTGGCGGCCAACATGCCCATCCTGGGCGTCCACTTCGGCCGGGTGGGCTTTCTCACGGAGCTGACGGAGGACGGGTTCATCGAATCCCTGCCTCGATTGAAGGCGGGGGACTACCGGCTGGAGGAGCGGGCCATGCTGGACTGCCAGGTCAGCACGGGTCGCATCTACCGGTGTCTCAACGACGCGGTGCTCTACAAGCTCTCTTTTTCCGGCGTCACGGACATCGATGTGCGGATCGACGGCAAGAGCGCCTGGACCGTGTCGGCGGACGGGGTGGTGGTCTCCACCCCCACGGGTTCCACCGGCTACAGTCTTTCTGCCGGCGGGCCCATCGTGCCGGAGGGGCTGGGTGCCATGGTCATCGCGCCCATCTGTCCCCACAAGCTCCACGTGCGGCCTATAGTGGTCCGCAGTGATGCCCAGGTGGAGCTGGTGGAGTATGACGACGGCATGGCGGCCATCGACGGGCAGCGGGTGTGCCGGGTGTCCAGGGGCGAATCCCTGAAGATCACGGGGTCGAGGGAGCGGGTCTCCTTCATCCGATTCACCGAGATGGATCTGTACAGCCGTATCCAGGATCGGCTTACGTAAACTTGAACCGAACGAGGCGGAACTATGAAGACGAAACGACATGCCATGATCATCAAGATCATCGCTTCCCGGGACGTGGAGACCCAGGAGGAGTTGGCCCGCTTGCTGGGCGAACAGGGGTTCCAGGTCACCCAGGCCACCGTTTCCCGGGATATAAAGGAGCTCAGGCTCATCAAGGTCCTCACCAGCGAGGGCCACTATAAGTACGCCACCGTGGAGAAGGCCGAGTCCGACCTGCAGGAGCGGTTTATCCGCCTGTTCTCCAACTGCGTGCTCTCCGTCACCAACGCGGGGAACCTCATCGTCATCAAGACCATCGCCGGCAGCGCTTCCGTGGCCGGGGAGGCCATCGACTCGTTGAAGTGGCCGGAGATCGCCGGGTCCATCGCCGGGGACAACACCATTTTCGTAGCCATCCGCGAGGGCAAGAACACCGCCGAGATCATCAAACGTTTCCAGAAGATGATGAAGTAAAGGAGCAAGACGATGCTCAGGCATCTGACCATCACCAATATCGCGTTGATAGACAAGCTCTCCCTGGACTTTGCGGAGGGCTTTTCTGCACTGACAGGCGAGACCGGCGCCGGCAAATCAATCCTCATCGAGGCGGTGGGCCTGGCCTTGGGCGAGCGTGCCTATCGGGAGAGCATCCGCACCGGGGCTCAGAAGGGAGCGGTGGAAGCTCAGTTCACCGTGAAGGAGGGCACCCCTGCCGCAGAATATCTGCTGGATCAGGAGCTGTACGACGGGGAGGAGGTGGTCCTCTACCGGGAGCTGTACGCAAGCGGCAAGAGCGTCTGCCGCATCAACGGCACCCTGGTCAGCGCTGCGGAATTGAAGACCGTGGGGGATCTGCTGGTGGATATGCACGGCCAGCACGCCCATCAGTCCCTGCTGAACGAGAAGACCCACCTGGGCCTTTTGGACGCCTTTACGGACAGCGACCGGGACGGCTTGCTGACCCGGATGCTGGAGGCGCGCCGGACGGCCCTCGACGCCCGCAGCGCCCGGGAGAAGCTCCAGGCCAGTTTGAAGGAGCGGGCCCGGCGTCTCGACGTCATCGCCTACGAATTGAAGGAGATCGACGGGGCTTCCCTGGAGCCGGGGGAGGAGGAGCAGCTGGAGCTCAGGAAAAAGCAGCTACAGAACTTTGCGGCCATCGAGGGGAACCTGCAGGCGGCCTACGACGCCCTCTACGAGGAGCAGGGGGCCCTTGGTCAGGTGGCGGAAGCCAAGCGCTGCCTCACCGCCCTCAGCGAGTATGGGGAGGAATACGAAGCCGCGGCGAAGCAGACGGAGGAGGCATACTACACCCTGGAGGACGTGTCCTACACCCTGCGGGACGCCCTGAACGGCCTCTCCTTCGACCCCAACGCATTGAACGATATCGAGAGCCGACTCTATCAGATCGAGCAATTAAAGCGTAAATACGGCGCCAATATCGAGGAGATCCTGGCCTACGCCGATGGTCTCCGGGCGGAGCAGACCGAGCTTTTGGGCGGAGAGGACCGCATGGCTGAACTGGAGCGGGCCGAGCGGGACGCCGTCCAGGCCTTCGCCGTGGATGCCCAGGCCCTGTCCCAGCGGCGGCAGGAGGGTGCCCGGCGCCTGAAAACGGCCATCGAAGCGAATCTCAAGGATATGGGCATGCCCTTCGCATCCTTCTCTGCCGGGTTCGCGCCGGTGGACCCCGAGTCCCTGTCCGAGAACGGCGTGGACGAGGTAGCCTTCCGCTTCTCCGCCAACAAAGGCGAGCCGGAAAAGCCCCTGGTCCGGGTGGCCTCTGGCGGCGAGATCTCCCGGGTCATGCTGTCCTTCAAGGCGGCCCTGTCCCATGCGGACGCCATCGACACCCTGATCTTCGACGAGATCGACACCGGCATCTCCGGCCTTATCGCCAACGCCGTGGCGAAAAAGATGCAGGAGCTGTCCCGGAGCCACCAGCTCCTCTGCGTCACCCATCTCGCGCAGATCGCGGCCCGGGCGGATCGGCAGTACTACATCTACAAGGAAACCGTGGGGGACACCACCCGTTCCGCGGTGAAGCCGCTCGCCGAGGCGGAGCGCCCTGCGGAGCTCGCCCGCATCATGGGCAGCGTCAACGACCCCCTGGCCATCCAACACGCCCGGAACCTCTTAAGAAGCGCCCGGGAGAGCTGACGCTTTCATGGCGAACCTCATCACAGGCATACGGATACTGTTGAGCGTCGGGCTGCTGTTCTGCCCGGCGCTTTCTCCATCCTTCTATATCCTGTATCTGCTGGCGGGAATTTCTGACATGATCGACGGCCCCGTGGCTCGCAGGACCCACACCGAAAGCCCCCTCGGCGCGAAGTTGGATACCGCGGCGGACCTCATATTTGTGACGGTATGCCTTATAAAGCTCCTTCCGGTGCTGGATATCCCCCTATGGCTGTATATCTGGATCGCCGGTATCGCCCTTGTCAAGATCGGGAATATCGTTTACGGTTTCATGAAGCAGAGGCGCTTCGTGGCCGTCCACTCCAGATCGAATAAGCTGACCGGCTTCCTGCTCTTTCTCCTGCCTCTGACCCTGCCCTTCGTCAGCCTTCGATACATAGCGCCCCTTGTCTGCGCCTTCGCCACCTTCGCCGGGATCCAGGAGGGGTATTTCATTCGAACGGGACGAGCGGCTTAAAGGAACCGTTTTTTTCTTGTTGCGCCATCTGCATCGGCTATGTATAATAGGGAAGAATCTGGAACAGAGGTGCATTTTGAAGACAAGCGACTTTTACTACGATCTGCCCAGGGAGCTGATCGCCCAGACCCCGGCCCCCGTGCGGAGCCAGTCCCGGCTCCTGGTCTATGACCGGAAGGACGGCTCCATCACCGATGGGGTGTTCACGGACGTGCTGGACTATCTTCGCCCCGGCGACGTGCTGGTTCGGAACAACACCCGGGTCATCCCCGCCCGGCTCCTGGGCCATCGGCCCGAGACCGGGGGGACCATGGAGTTCCTGCTGCTGAGCCGACTGGAGGGCGACGTCTGGGAATGCCTCTGCAAACCCGCCAAGCGGGCCAAGCCCGGCACGGTCTACGAGGTGACGCCGGAGCTCAAGGTGAAGGTCCTGGGGGACGCCCCCATGGACGGCGGTAAGCGGGTGGAACTGCAGTATTCAGGCATCTTCGAGGAGGTGCTGGACCGGGCCGGGCAGATGCCCCTGCCGCCCTACATCACGGAGCGCCTTGAAGACAGGGAGCGATATCAGACCGTCTACGCCGTGACCCGAGGCAGCGCCGCCGCCCCCACCGCCGGTCTCCACTTCACCCCGGAGCTGCTGGATGAGATTGCTCAAAAAGGCGTGAAGATCGTGGACGTGCTGCTCCACGTGGGGCTCGGCACCTTCCGCCCCGTCAGCGAGGAGAACGTCGAGGATCACAAGATGCACCAGGAGTTCTACCGGGTCACCGAGGAGGCCGCGAAGACCATCAACGACGCCCGGGCTGCCGGCGGAAGGATCGTCTGCGTGGGCACCACCTCCGTCCGCACCCTGGAGAGCGTCTCCACCGACGACGGCGTGGTCCATCCCGGCTCCGGCTGCACCGGCATCTACATCACCCCCGGCTACCGCTACAAGGCCGTGGACGCCCTCATCACCAACTTCCACCTGCCGGAGAGCACCCTCCTCATGCTGGTCTCCGCCTTCGCGGGCCGGGAAGAGGTCCTGCGGGTCTACCGGCACGCCGTGGAGCAGAAGTACCGGTTCTTTTCCTTCGGCGACGCCTGTTTGTTCCTTTGAAGGTGACCATATGAACGAGAATTTCTCTTTTGAAGTATTGCACGTGGACAAGCAGACCGGGGCTCGCCTGGGCCGCATCCACACCCCCCACGGGGACATCGACACCCCCGTGTATATGCCTGTGGGCACCCAGGCCACGGTGAAAGCCATGACGCCCCGGGACGTGGAGGAGACGGGCGCTTCCATCATCCTCTCCAACACCTACCACCTGTATCTCCGTCCAGGCCATCGGCTGGTGGAACAGGCGGGAGGCCTCCACAAATTCATGCACTGGGACAAGCCCATCCTGACGGACAGCGGCGGCTTCCAGGTCTTCTCCCTGGCGAAGAAAGGGGACATCCACGAGGACGGCGTCCTGTTCCGCTCCCATATCGACGGCAGCAAGCATCTGTTCACTCCCGAGAGCGTTATGGCCGTGGAGCAGGCCCTGGGCGCGGATATCGCCATGTGCTTCGACGAGTGCGCTCCCGGCACGGCGGACTACCGCTACGCTGTGAAGGCTATGGACCGGACCCACCGCTGGGCGGAGCGCTGCCGGGAGGTCCACACCCGGCCCGAGCAGGCCCTCTTCGGCATCGTGCAGGGCTGCGTCTACAGGGACCTGCGCATCGAGAGCGCCAAAACGTTGGCGTCCATGGACTTCCCCGGCTACGGCATCGGGGGCCTGTCCGTGGGCGAGCCCAAGGAAAAGATGTACGAGATGCTGGACGCCATCCGGCCCTACATGCCGGAGAACAAGCCCCGGTATCTCATGGGCGTGGGCAGCCCCGACTGCCTCATCGAAGGGGTCCTGCGGGGCGTAGACATGTTCGACTGCGTGCTCCAGACCCGAGCGGCCCGCAATGGCCTCGCCCTCACCCGCAAGGGGCGGATCATGCTCAGGAACCAGACCTACGCCGAGGACTTCTCGCCCATCGAGGAGGGGTGCGACTGCTACGCCTGCCGCAACTTCAGCAGGGCCTACATCCGCCACCTCATCAAGGCGGAGGAGATCCTGTCCGGCACCCTCATCACCATGCACAACATCCGCTTCTCCGTGCGGCTCATGGCGGACATCCGCCGGGCCATCGCGGAGGACCGGTTCGGCGATTTTGCCAAAGAGCTTCTGGAGGTCAAGCTGTTCTGATGGAACGGACGCTGACGCTGAAAACCGAACAGGACATGGAGAGATTGGGGGAGCGCGTCGCCCGGGCCCTGCCCCATGGCGGTTTCGTGGCCCTCTATGGGGACCTGGGGGCGGGAAAGACCGTCCTCTGCCGGGGCGCGGGTCGTGCTCTGGGCGTCGATCATCTCAGCAGCCCCACCTTCACCATCGTCCAGGAGTATCCCACCACGCCGCCCCTTTTCCACTTCGACGCCTATCGGCTGGCGGACGAGGACGAGCTGTACGCCATGGGCTTCGAGGACTATCTCGACCGGAACGGCCTCATCCTCATGGAGTGGGCGGACCGGGTGTCGGGCGCTCTGCCAAAGGCGCGGCTGGACATCGAGATCGTGGGCAGCGGCGCGGACGAGCGCACCGTGGGGCTACTGCCCCGCGGCGCAGCGTATGAAGGGTTGGTGAGGGAACTATGACCATTCTTGCCCTGGAGACCACGGACCGGGTGGCTTCCGTGGCCCTGCTGACGGACGGCGGCTGCTTGGAAAAGCGGATCGAAAGCCCCCTTCGCCACGAGGAGACCGTCATGCCGGCGGTGGACCAGCTCCTGCAGGAGACTGGGTTGGATCCTTCTGATCTGACCGCCCTCGCTGTGGACGTGGGGCCAGGCTCCTTCACAGGGGTCCGCATCGGCGTCTGCCACGGCAACGCCATGGCTCTTGCCCTGAGCCTGCCCATCGTGCCCGTGAATGCATTGGAAGCCCTGGCTTTCCCGTTTTTAGGTGGCGATCGGCCCGTGGCAGCCATCATCGACGCCCGGAACGGCAACGGCTACGGGGCCCTCTATGCTCCTGACGGCGCGGCGCTGATACTGCCTTGCGCCATGGAGATCCGCTCCTTTCTGGCGCAGCTGCCTGAGAACGTTCTCTGCACCGGCACTGGCTTCCCGGACGCCGACGGGGCCTTGCCTCAGGCGGGGAGCGTCGCTCGCATCGCATCGAAGCGGGCGGGGGAGAGGGCGGCGAGCCCCCTGTATCTTCGACCCTCCCAGGCGGAAAGGAAGCAGAGAGCATGATCCTGGTGAGGCCCATGACCAAGCGGGACATCATTCGGGTCCACGAGATCGAGGTCCAGAGCTTCACGGCCCCCTGGTCTAAGCTCTCTCTGTTGGGTGAGCTCCGGAACGACCTCGCCCACTACTACGTGGCCTGCGAGGGCGATCGGGTGGTTGGCTACGGCGGCATGTGGCTGCTGTTCGACGAGGCCCACATCACCAACATCGCCATCGCTCCGGAGAGCCGGGGGAAGCACTACGGCCGGTATCTCCTTTACGGCATGATGGAGGCCTCCCATGGGCGGGGGGCCGACAAGATGACGCTGGAGGTCCGGGAGACCAACACTACGGCCCAGAACCTGTACTACAGCTTCGATTTTGAGAAGCAGGGCTATCGCCGACGGTACTACGACGACACGGGGGAGGGGGCCCTCCTCCTCTGGAACAACGACCTGGGAGCTACTGTTACAAAAAACGCTGATCTGAAGGATCGGTTCATTCTACAATAAATCAAACAGCAAGGAGCAAGCAACATGAGTCTGTACAGCGATTGGAAAGCACGGGCGGAGGACCTCGGGAGCGAAGCCGCCTATCAGCAGTATTGGAACACCTACTTCGCCCAGGAGACAGAGGCCTACAAGAAGGTCCTTCTGGGTCACGACAAGCCCTTCACCGGCACGTTGAAGGCCCTGGCGGAGCAGATGAGCATGGACCCCGTGGCTTTCGTTGGGTATCTCGACGGCGCCAACACCTCCTTCGCCGACGGAGAAAAGGATCTGGACGCCCTCACGGAGGACAGCGAGGTCACGCTGAACTTCGACTTCGAGAAGCTTTACTTCAACATGCACGAGGCGAAGGCCGACTGGCTCTTCAACCTGCCGGAGTGGAGCGGCGTCCTTTCCGAGGAGAAGCGCAAAGAGATCACCAGGGCTTTCCGGGCCTCCAAGATCTTCGTCGCCCCCATGCAGGTGGGTCGCAACGATCCCTGCCCCTGCGGCAGCGGCAAGAAGTACAAGAACTGCTGCGGCAGGAACAAATAAGAAAAAATCTTTTCGGATTCTCTGAAAAGAAGTTGACAGGAGCGCCATTCCTTGTTAAAATGTATGACTGGAACTCCTGAATGCGCCTGTAGCTCAGCAGGATAGAGCAACGGCCTTCTAAGCCGTAGGTCCAGGGTTCGAATCCCTGCAGACGCGCCAAAAGCGCATCGTTCGCCGGGAGGAGACTGCCGGCGAGCGCATGCGTGTGCGGGGGGAGTTCATCCGAAAATGCATATGGTGGGCGTAGTTCAGCCTGGTTAGAATGTCAGATTGTGGCTCTGAAGGTCGTGGGTTCGAATCCCGTCGCCCACCCCATTTTTTTTCGGATGAACAGCGGTGGGGTGTCGCCAAGCGGTTAAGGCACAAGACTTTGACTCTTGTATGCGCAGGTTCAAATCCCGCCACCCCAGCCAACCTGACCCGTTAGCTCAGCTGGCAGAGCATTTGACTTTTAATCAAAGGGTCCGGAGTTCGAATCTCCGACGGGTCACCAGCCTCTTGCAGCGCGGGCGTGGCGGAATTGGCAGACGCGCTGGATTTAGGTTCCAGTGCCGCAAGGCGTATGAGTTCAAGTCTCTTCGCCCGCACCAGGCAGGTATAGTGTAGCGGTAACACATTAGCCTTCCAAGCTGAGATCACGGGTTCGAGTCCCGTTACCTGCTCCAATTT
>LXOW01349873.1_pt3 | contig 18469 bp, 24 predicted proteins | sample 1368591 | NCBI WGS metagenome assembly LXOW01 (sample SAMN04884650, study PRJNA319009) | bovine gut metagenome | isolation source: Cow rumen | host: Bos taurus | place: Italy: Legnaro (PD) | collected 2014-07-09
AGATGTGTATAAGAGACAGCAATTATACTGATACTTTAGAGTTGTTGTATCAGGTTCCTGAGAGTCATGTATTGCATATTCATGGTAGGGCATCCAAAGGTGAGAAACTTATTGTTGGGCACAACAGAATGATAGATCCCCTAGAGTATTGGGATGACAGTATTGATATGCGTGAGAATAACGAACGTATGCAAAGACTCACAGATATGAATAACTTGTGTAAGCCTGTTTATGAGATAATGGAGCAGAATAATTGGTTCTTTAAGGGTTTAGGTTTCACAAAAGACATTTACGTCATTGGACATTCCTGTGAGGAGATAGATTATCCGTATTTTAGGAAGATAAAGGAAACAGTACCAGATGGTATTTGGCATTTCAATCCATTCACCCCGGATGACCGAATAAGGATAAGTCGTCTAGTCAGTGAGATAGGAATAACAAACAGTATATGCAAATAAGCGACCCACCTTACGGCAGATCGCTCATTTCGCGGCGAAGCGCATTCATGGCAGCGGATACACGCAGGGGGGCGTGACTTGAAGAGGTGTCCAGCTCTGATGCTCCCAGTATAGGAGCCTCGGGCCACTGCTTCCGCAGTCTGCAGAGTTGGTCGATAAGTACTGTGCGGTTGCCACAGTTGATGTCAATGCAGTGTCCGATGTGAGGGATAAAGCGATGACGAGACTCGCAAGCACTGCCTTTAGCAGCTGAGTCGTTGACGATAATATATTTGATTTGATACATAACATTTGAATTCGTTTTTTTTGAGTTTTTAGATGTTGATGAGATAGAGGCCCCGGGCCTCAGGACCCAGGATGAAACCTGAAACCTCAAACCTGAAACCAGGAGACATCGTGGTACGAGTCTCCGAAGATTTTTATCGTCCCACGGACGTTGTAAATCTTTGGGGCGATCCGACTAAGGCTAAGGCAAAACTTGGCTGGAACCCCGTGAAAACATCATTTGAAGAACTAGTAAAAATTATGGTCGAATCCGATGTGGCCAAAGTGGCCGCAGAGGGAGCCGCCCATAAAGTTCGAACAAATCTCGCAGAGTATCTCGAAAAGGGTATCGTGAAGTAATCTATCACTCCAGGCACTGCCTTTTGGGCAGAGCTTGGAGTTCCTATAGGTAACATTGTCTTCATCAGCAGTCTTCGTCCCTCAGACCTCTGACATCATACATCAATAGGAGTCAATCGCTATTGCATAGAGATTGGATTATTTATCGGCTTGCGCAAAATAAGAATTCTTAGTCATGAGTCTTAAGAGTGATATACTTGCCAAAGCAAAGGAAATAAAGAATGCAACATTTGTCAAAAAGGACACATATAGCATTCCAAACATAGATACGCCTTCACTCACGTTTGGATGTACAGGTCTTAATTTTCCTGCAACTGTTTTGTATATTGATATGCGTGGCTCAACTAAGGTGTTGAATATTCACCAACGTAGAGTTGTTGCAAAGATCCACATGACATATTACCATGCCATTGTGAAAGTGGCAAAGGAAGATGGTGGAGAAATAAGGAGTTTTAATGGAGATAGTTTATTAGTCTTCTTTTATGGTAAAACATCAGAAGTTGCGTGTAAAGCAGTACGCTCTGCAATGAAAATGAACTATGCTATAAATAAGATAGTGAATGAAACTCTTAAGGACTATACTGACATAGATTTCGGTATAGGCATTGACTGTGGAGATGTCTTGGCCACCAAAGTAGGATTGGGCGGAACTTACGATAACAAAGACCTTATATGGATTGGTAATGCTGTTAATCGCTCAACCAAAATCAGTGATGAATGTAAAAACCCATATCATATTGGTATATCAAAGGCTGTTTACGATAAGCTTGAAGATTCTTTGCTGTATATAGAGAAAAAGAATCAATGGGGTTTCTCTAATAAAGAAAATATTTGGTCATCTGCATGGTTGAATTATAATGAGAGTTTTGAAACTATGTATAAAACAAATTATTGGATTGAAATCATCTAATAGAGCATTGTATCGATGACTTTTACAACATTGATAAAAGGGCTGGGCTTTGCGGCTGTTTGTTTCATATGTGGGTATGTATACTTAAAAAATAAGAAAACGAATAAGATTCATAATACAGATGAAATCATGGTAAGCAATGATGAATTAAAATCCAGAATGGATAGAATAATAGAGTGGGTTAAGACCTGCGATACTAAGGCTTCTATCATGCTGACTTTAGTATGTTTGGTCCTCTCTTTCGTTTTTACCAGTGATTTTTTTATTGTTGGTTTTTCAAAGATAATACAATCCTTGAGACTGTATTTTGACGCGGATGGAGGATGCAATATTAGAGATATTAGTATTTCTGGCTCTTTTTCGATAGCCTTTTTTATTGGATATCTTTATTTCACTTTTGGCTCAATATATAAATTTGTTATGGTGCTTTATTCAAAGATAAGTGAATCACAGATAGAGGAAGGACTAAAGAAAAGAGTCTATAAATTTGCGAATTGGTTATTTAAATACAGCCCATCTTCCAAGTCTACTTCTGATGCATATATGAACTCTCTAATTCATTTTAACAATATTGCTAAAATGGATGATTTCAATTCTTTTAAGTCTGCAATGGAATCATCTGGCGATAATGAAAATGAAGATCTATTGTCGCAGATNNCGCAGATTTATATAAATGCCAATCGTTGTAAAGAGAAATTTGATGATTACAACGCAGCAATACGCTGGATGCTATATTCATTTCCGTTCTTGTTGCTGTTGTTGATTAGTTTATCTCTATTTATGACTTACAGAGGTTAACAAGTAAATTATATTCCCCATGGAAGTTAAAACAAATCATCCTTATAAGTTAGAAGAATCTCTGTCCAGGATAGATGCAATACTTAATACTACAGGCTATTATGAAGAGTCGGATGATATAAAGAAAAGATGTAGCTTAACCTATGATAATGGGTATTATATGAACTGCTATGCCCTCTTTGTTGATATACGCGATTCTTCTCAACTTCCAGAAGTTCACGAGAAGAGAGTATTGGCAAAACTCTATAGAAGTTACATTTCGGAGTTAACTGCAATTATGCAGAGCTTTCCTAATTGCAAGGAGATTAATATTGTAGGTGATTGTGTGAATGGTATATTTACATGCAATTGTAAGGATGACGTAATGGAGCCATTTAGAGCTGCGTTTACGATTAATGGAATAGTAGATGCCCTAAATCTCAAAGCAGATAAGAAAGGGTATCATAAAATCCGGATAGGCATAGGGTTGGCGAAAGGCAAAGCCTTAATGGTTCAGGCTGGTTATAAAGGTTCTGGTCTAAATGATGTTATCTGGATGGGAGATGTCGTTAATTACGCTTCTCATCTCTGTGATAGAGCAAATAAAGACGGGAATTCAGTGATTAATATATCTCAAGAGGTTTATGATGATCTTGAAGGGTTTCGCGGTCATCAGAATAAGTTGTATCAAAGTATGTTCTTTAAGCCTTTAGGAAAGGATTATTATACAGGCTCTGTTATACGAATTGATTTGGAGAACTGGGTGGCGGATAATCAATAACGATGTGTTTTTTGAAGATAATATATGAGTTCCATTGCTGACGCCATTCAAGACAAATGCCTCGCATTTGGCGATAGGATAATCAAGCTCAATGATTTCTTGTTGGAGCAGGCTGCAAATAAACATCAGCCATCTTCCTTCAGACATCGCACATCAAGAGTGCCGGTTTATCTGCAGTCGGTCTCAAATCTATGTAATCAACTGCTGAGAGCAGGAACTAGTATAGGAGCAAACAATGCTGAAGCGTGTAACGCCATCAGCAAGGCTGATTTCAAATCAAAAAGTTATATAGCATTAAAGGAAGCACGTGAGAGTCTGTATTGGCTAGACCTGCTCCATAGAAATAAATATCTTACAGACGAGCAATTTAAGAGCATATATGCTGATTGTGAGGAGTTAGTGAAGGTACTTGTGCACAGGTGTAAGAAGTTAGACGGAGCGGAATAACATCTTCCATCTTCCATCAGCCATCATACATCGTATAGAGCTAATCCGAGATAGAAATTTATCGAAACGAAGTGAATTAACATTTAACATTTTAACATATACGGCTTCCGCATTTAGGCGCAACATATGACTGAAGATAAAATTAAGGAGCAATTCCACTATTTCAATATCCAAGCAGATATAGACTCAGTCTATGGAAACTGGGCTGTTTCTACAAAGGGTGATGTTGTGAATAGCTTGTTCCCATATGCTATTCTTGCCATTCATCTTAAAGATGCTGATTGGTTAGATATGATGAAGCAAAAAATATGGTTTAAACCCGAGTGTGAAAATGCACTTAAACAAGCCCTGCATCGAGCACATCAAATAATAGTTAAATAGACAAATATGAAAGGCATTGTTTTAGCCGGAGGCTCCGGTACACGTCTTTACCCGATTACAAAGGGTGTGAGCAAGCAGTTGCTCCCTATTTATGATAAACCGATGGTGTATTATCCCATCAGTGCTTTGATGCTGGCGGGTATTAGGGATATTCTTATTATCTCTACACCATACGACCTTCCTGGTTTCAAGCGTCTGTTGGGTGATGGCTCTGATTATGGTGTTCACTTTGAGTATGCTGAACAGCCTTCACCCGATGGCTTGGCACAGGCATTCATTATTGGAGAAAAGTTCATTGGCAACGACTCTGCCTGTTTGGTGCTTGGAGATAATATTTTCTATGGGAGCGGCTTCACTACTTTGCTTCGAAATGCAGTGAAAGACGCAGAAGAAAACAAAAAAGCCACCGTATTTGGTTATTGGGTTTCTGATCCTGAGCGCTATGGTGTTGCTGAATTCGACAAGCAAGGCAACTGCCTTTCTATTGAGGAAAAGCCAAAAGAACCAAAGAGTAATTATGCTGTTGTAGGATTGTACTTCTATCCCAATAAGGTGGTAGATGTGGCCAAGCATATCAAACCATCTGCCCGTGGAGAACTGGAAATTACTACGGTCAATCAGGAGTTCCTGAAAGATGGTGAACTGAAGGTTCAGGTCTTTGGCCGTGGCTTTGCATGGTTAGATACAGGTACTCATGACAGTCTTGCAGAAGCTTCTACATTCGTTGAGGTTATTGAAAAACGCCAAGGTCTGAAAGTCGCTTGCTTGGAGGGTATTGCCTATCGTAATGGTTGGATTTCCGAGGAGCGTATGCGTGAGATTGCAAAACCTATGCTGAAGAATCAGTATGGACAGTACTTAATGCGAGTTATTGAGGAGAAAAAAGAAGAAGTAGATTCGGATACATTCCGTCATTAATTACGGTTATGAGTATAAAAGATGTAAAGGTAATAGAACTACCTAAGTTTACTGATCCTAGGGGAAATCTGTCCTTCGTTGAGCAGTTAAACCATATCCCTTTTGAGATAAAGCGGACATATTGGATTTATGATGTCCCTGGTGGTGAGAATAGAGGAGGCCATGCCTTTAAACAAAACCAGGAGTTTATCGTGGCCTTATCAGGCGCTTTTGATGTGATAGTGGATGACGGTAAAGAGAAAAAGGTCTTTAATATGAACCGTTCATATTATGGCCTCTACATACCTGTAGGGTTATGGCGAGAGATGACCAACTTTTCCACCAATTCGTTGGCTTTGGAGTTTGGCTCTATTCATTATAATAGGGCGGACTATATAGAAGACTATAATGAATTCCTAAAAATGAAAGCAAATGGAGAATTATAGTGTTTTCGATTGCTCAATTATTGAGCTGGATCGCCATAACGATAAACGTTTAGGTAATCTTTCAGTTGTTGAAAATGACGAAACTCTTCCGTTTAACGTAAAGAGGGTTTACTATCTTTATGATATTCCGGGAGGTGAGGGCCGAGGAGCTCATGCCCACAAAGAATTAAGTCAACTTATCATTGCCGCCTCTGGCTCTTTTACGGTAACACTAGACGACGGAAAGTGTAAACGAAGTTTCTTTTTAAATCGACCTTATCAAGGTCTATATGTAAAGCCGGGTCTATGGCGAGATTTGGTTGATTTTTCATCTGGTGCTGTAGCAATGGTACTTGCTAGTGAGGTTTACCAAAAAGAAGATTACATAAGAGATTATGATGAATTTTTAAAGTTTAAAAACTATTGATATGAAAAAGTGGATAAAAAAAGGTCTGATATATAATGTGGATAACAGAATAGATTGGGCATCAAATTCTGTTTTGACACCAGAGCCATTTCTTTTAAATGAAGAAACAATCCGAGTTTATGGTTCGTTTCGTGACCAACAGGGGCGTGGACGAATAGGTTATGTGGATGTGGCTGCATCTAATCCAAAACAAGTTCTTAAAGTATCAGAAAAGCCTGTCCTTGATTTGGGTGAAGATGGTATGTTTGACGACAATGGTCTTTTGTTAGGAAGCGTACTTCGTGTTGAAGATAAGGTTTATATGTACTATGTTGGTTTCCAGATACCGACTAAGGCTAAGTTTATTGCTTGTGCTGGACTTGCTATCAGCGAGGATGGTGGAGATACTTTTATTAGAGTAAGACAAACTCCGATTGGATATCGTGTACCTAACGCTCCTTTTGGCAGATGCATTCATACAGTATTATATGATAAAGGTTTATTCCGTATATGGTATGCTGTTATCTATGGTTGGGAATATTTGGATGGTAAACCTTATCCTCGTTATAATATTCGTTACGTAGAATCGAAAGATGGCATTCATTTCGAAGAGGAAGGCGTTCTTTGTCTTACTTGTGGTCCAAACGAGTATCGTATAGGTAGACCCAAAGTGATCATTAGAGGCAAAAATGACTACGAAATGCGATATACATTTGATACTCGTGACAAAGAATACATAGCAGGTATAGCCTATTCTAAAGATGGTATTCATTGGGAAAGAAAAGATGACGAGTCAGGATTGGTTAAGTCTGAATCAGGTTGGGATAGTGAAATGGCATGCTATCCTGTTGAATTGGAAACAAAATATGGTACTTACCTGTTCTATGATGGGAATGGGATGGGAGCAAGTGGTTTTGGTTATGCAGAATTAGAAAAATAATTGTGTTATGGAAAAAACAAAAAAATTAGTAATTTTTGGAGTGGGTGAAACAGGAATTATGCTCTATAATTGTTTTAAGCATGATTCCGAATACGAAGTTTGTGCATTCACTGCTGAGGACAAATACATTGAATCTGATTCATTAAGAGGTCTTCCTGTCGTAAGCTTTTCTGAAGTTGACAAGCAATTTCCTCCTACAGAATATGAAATGTTTGTTGCTATTTCAAGTACCAATGTTAATTCATTAAGAAAAAGAGTTTACAATGAATGCAAGGCAAAAGGTTATAAATTCGCTACATACATCAGCTCTCTTGCATCCATAGGATATGAGGCGGAAATCGGTGAGAATTGCGCAGTGATGGAGAATACATCCATTCAGCAATTCACAAAGATTGGCAATGATGTGATTATATTCAATAATAATGTGATTGGACATAGTTCGATTATTGGCGATCATGTTTTCATCAGTTCCTGCATTGCTATGTCGGGATACTGTAAAATAGGCGAATCCTGTTTCTTGGGAGTCAATTGTACTTTTAATGTTGGCGTTGTGGTGGGTGATTATTGTTATATAGGAATGGCTACCGTTATAGAAAAAGATGTTCCCGACTATTCGCTTATAAAAGCAGAACCATCAAAACCCTATAAACGTACCACAAAACAGCTTTATCATCTATAATTATTAAACTTATGAAGTGTTTGATGTTCCCTGGCCAAGGATGCCAAAAGCAAGGCATGGGTAAGGATTTGTATGATCAATTTCCTATTGCAAAAGAAATACTTGAAAAAGGCAATGATGTGTTGGGTTGGAGAATTACCGATGTAATGTTTGAAGGCTCTGAAGTGGAGTTGATGGAAACGCGCAACACCCAGCCTTCAGTTTTCCTTTATGAAGTGGCTTTGGCTATGGCACAAAATGAGGTGCAACCAGATGTGGTGGCAGGTCACTCGCTTGGCGAATTTGCGGCTCTTGTTATTGCTGGTGCAATATCCCTCGAAGATGGTCTAAAGTTGGTGTTGAATCGTGCTCTTATTGGTCAAAAAGCATACGAGGAAGCTCCAGTAAAGACAGGTATGGGGGCTGTAATAGGCTTGTCTGATGAATATGTTGCTAAACGTATCAAGGAAATTTGGGATGAAACAGGTGAGGCTATCTATTTTGCTAACCATAATGGCCCTGGTCAAGTAGTTATTACAGGGACCAAGAAGGGTGTGCGCATGGCTTGCAAGGCTTTTATGGCAGAAGGTGCGAAGAAGGCAGTACCATTGGCTATAGGAGGTTCATTCCACTCACCCTTTATGAACGAGGCCAAGAAGGAACTGGGTGCCATCATCGAGAGAGTAGAATTCAAAACGCCTCGCATCCCAATTTATCAGTGCGTGGATGCCAAGCCGCATACCAATCCCGATGAGTTGCGTGCCAACCTGATTGAGCATATCACCAGCAGTGTTCTTTGGACCGATATGGTTAACAATATGGATGCCGATGGTGTGAATGAGTATTATGAGGTGGGAACTGACGACACTTTACAGAAAATAGTTAAGAGAATGAAACCGCAGTCAGTGGTGCAGTCGTTATTGCACATACCTTTCTATGAAGGAAGAATAAAAGATTATTCCATTGTTAATGAATAAAAAATATTTGTAATTAACTTAATTTGAAAAAGATATGAAATTAGAAGAATTTGTTGAGGCTTTTGCCGCTGAGTTTCAGGAAACTCCTGCCAGTCAGTTCAATNNTTCAATGCAGGTACAGTTTACAAAACCCTTGATGAATGGGGTTCTTTAACAGCTCTTTCTATCATCGCAATGGTTGATGAACAGTATGATAAGACTATTACTGGTGAGAATTTGAGGAATTGCAACACCATAGAAGACTTGTACAATTTCGTTGAAAGCATCTAATCACAGAATATTCAAGAATAATGAATAAAGCATACATTAAGGCAATTTCTTACTATTTGCCAGAAAAAGTATTAGGCAATGAAGAGGTGGCCAAGGCTTTTCCTGAATGGACTGTAGAAAAGATTGAACAGAAAATAGGTATAAAGCAACGCCATATTACTAAAGATGGAGAAACAGCAAGCGATTTGGCGGTTAAGGCTGCTGAAGCATTGATTAAAGATAATAAGATTGATAAGGAATCAATTGATTATTTAATATTTGTTTCTCAGAGCCCTGATTACCATCTTCCAACAACAGCTTGCTTGATACAGACTCGCTTGGGTTTGTCGCATCGTTTGGCAGTACTAGATATTAATCTTGGTTGTAATGGTTTTGTGGCAGGACTTTCGGTTGCCAAGGCTGTAATAGTAAGTGAACAAGCCAGAAATGTCCTGTTACTTACAGCAGAGACTTATTCCAAGTACATGCATGAACGTGATAAGAGCAACCGCACAATTTTTGGCGATGGTGCTGCTGCTACTTTGGTTAGCACAGAAGGAATGGCAGAAATAGGTAACTTTGTGATTGGAACAGATGGCACTGGCGCAGAGAATCTTATTGTAAAAACCGGAGGCGCTCGCCATCCACAACCATTGAATGATTTATATTTTGATGATTTTGGCAATCCGAGATCATCTGATAATCTTTATATGGATGGACCTGCCATTCTCAACTACTCTCTTGAGAGCATACCGACATTGTTCAATGATGTGTTGGCCAAGAATGGACTTGAAAAAGACGACATCGATCTTCACGTTTACCATCAGGCAAATATTTTCTTGGCGGATTTGGAACGCCGCAAGTTGAAAATACCAAAAGAAAAGTATTACGTCAATATTGCTGATACAGGCAATACTGTTTCTTCCACAATACCAATAGCATTATGTAAGGCTCTTGACGATGGTACCTTAAAACCGGGGATGAAAGTTTTATCAGTTGCCCAAGGTCTTGGCTATACATGGGGTGGAATGGTGTTGTATTTTTAAAATGCTTAAGGTAGAACGGTTTATTAATCAGTTGATGACGTCAAACTGCTATGTGGTTTACGATGATAATACTTTGCATTGTATTGTAATCGATCCTGGTAGTGAGAAATCTCTCAATGTAATAGAATTCATAGAAGAACATCAATTGACGCTCGATTATGTCATTATGACCCATGAGCATACCGATCATAATTGGGGAGTGAATGCTTTGCGTGAAAAATATAAAAACTCGAAATTGGTTTGTTCGGAGTTCTGTAACCGTTTTGTTAAAAAAACAAGTCGGTTCTACTTTCTTTTCTATTATGATGACCCTGATTATCGATATGAAATTGAGACTGCAGATATAATAATAACAAAGCAAGAAGAAACGTTGGATTGGAATGGATATAAAATTCATTTTATGATGACACCGGGGCATAGTCATGGATCTATGTGCATAGATGTTGACAAAATGCTTTTTTCTGGCGATACCATTATGCCTGCCAAACCATATTTTAATGGAAGGGATAGTAATGAGGAAGAATGGCGTGATTCTATAATTAAAGTGCTGCGATACTACAATAAGGATATAATGATATATCCAGGACACTGCGAACCGCTCACATTAAAAGAGTGGAATGAAAACTATAATAATGATATAGATTGACATTATGGATAAATATTTTGTACTTCTTGGTGAAAACCCGCTCCTGTGGGGGCAGGTTTGCCATTTGCGTGAATTAGGCTATAAGGTCATCCTTGTGGCGTGGAGCGAGAAACCTCGTATTGAGGGCGACATGTATATCCAGAAAGATATTAAGGATGCATCGGCCATTATTGCCGAACTGGAAGCCCGTAGATTGAAAGGCAAGGTTGGTGGAGCTCTTTCGAGCATCGACTTGGCTGCACCTACAGTAAATGCTATCAACGGCTGGTGTGGCAACAAAACCATGCCTGAAAAGTTTAACGAGGTGCTCAGTAAGGAAGAAATGCGTGATGCTTGGATGAAAGCGGGCGTGTTCAATCGCATTTCAAAAATGGATAACGAGTTTCCTTTGGATGAAATATACGAGGCTTCACAAAAGATGAAACTAATTTGCAAACCCAATGTGGCTGCTAGTTCTCGTGGTATTACTATTTTGGAGAAAGGACAGACTCATGAATCTTTGCAAGAAGCTCTTACTAAAGCAAAAGAAACATCATTCGATGGACGCTGCCTGATTGAAGAGTTTGTGGAAGGGGAAGAGTTTACTGTGGATATGCTTGGTGATGCCTACGGCAATGTGAATTGCTACAGCAGCTCAATTCAGCATCATTCATTGTATGCATTGAAAAACCATGTGACGGTAATCCATCACTGGAACTCACGCAAGTATGATGATGAAACTTGGGTGCGTATTGCCAACTTTGGTATTGCTTGCTACAAGGCTCTTGGGCTTCACAGCATGTTTGGCCATTTGGAAATCATAATGAAAGAGGATGGTACCTTCACTCCGGTTGAAATGGGTGCCCGCAGCAGCGGTTTTATTTGCAGCCACACGGTATGGAAAGCCTCTGGTCACGATTATCTGGGTGATTATGTGCGTATGCTGCATGGCGAGGCTATTGAGCCAGGCAACTATATGAATGGTCCTGATGCTTCCATGTGGTTTGGCTACGACATTCCATCGCATAGTCATTCAGTTGCTGAGACCAATATCACCGAGTTTCTTGATCCTCGTATCACCGTACTATATGAGAACCACGAAGGATTGAAAGTTGGTGTGGATTATGGCGATTATATTAACGATGGCGACCGTGATAAGTTTGGCTATGCCATTCTTTGTGGACCACGAGATATTATGACATACGAAAGTGTTCAAGAATCCAATGAACGTTTCTTGGATAAGTTTTTAGGACGAAAATAAAAATAAAATGATACCCTTTTTATCATTAAAAGACGTTACGGCTCTTCATGGAGCTGAAATAAATGAGGCTGTAAGCCGTGTTGTAAATGGAGGTTGGTATCTCCAAGGTAAGGAGAATGAACAGTTCGAAAAGCATTATTCTGAGTTTATCGGAACTAAATATACCATTGGTTGTGCCAATGGTCTTGATGCACTCATCTGGATTTTCCGTGCATACATCGAGATGGGCGTGATGAAGCCTGGTGATGAAGTGATTGTTCCTGCAAATACCTATATTGCTACCATCTTGGGTATCACAGAAAACGGACTGGTTCCCGTTTTGTGTGAGCCAAAACTTAATACCTTAGAGATAGATGATGACCTGATAGAAGGCTTAATCAGTCCAAAGACTAAGGCTATTGCTATTGTTCATCTGTATGGTCGTATTGCCTATACAGAAAAGATTGGTGAGCTTTGCAAGAAATATAACCTGAAATTGGTTGAGGACTGTGCTCAGAGTCATGGCTGTAAGTTTACAGATGGCAGAGTTACAGGCTCTATTGGTGATGCTGCTGGCCATAGTTTCTATCCTGGCAAGAATCTTGGCGCTCTTGGTGATGGAGGTGCAGTTACAACCAACGACCCTGAGTTGGCAGCTGCAGTACGCGCTTTGACAAACTATGGTAGCCAGAAAAAGTATGTGTTCAAGTATGCTGGTCGTAACAGCCGCTTGGATGAGATACAGGCTGCTGTACTTGATGTGAAACTGAAGTATCTAGTAGAGGACAATGCACACCGTAAAGAGGTGGCTCATTACTATTATGAGCATATCAATAATCCTTTGATTACTCTGCCTGACTTGCTGCCTGATGAGCAGAATGCATATCACCTGTTCCCAATCATTGTGAAAGGCAAGGAGAATCGTGATAGACTTCATGATTATCTGGAGGAGAATGGAGTAGGTACTGTTTGCCATTATCCCATTGCTCCACATAAGCAGGAGTGTTATGCTAAGGAGGCATGGAATGTACCTCAGTTGAGCTTGCCTATCACAGAAAAGATTGCAGACGAGGAATTAAGTTTGCCTATTGGGCCAACTATTAAATTTGAGGAAGTTAAGCAAATCATTGAACTGATAAACAAGTTTCAATAACAACGGATAAGATTATAGGATTAGGAATGTTTGAAGAGGGAAAAAATATACAGACAACAGAAGCCAAAAAACAGACTTCGAGCTATAGAAGCATCTTCAAGGCGACATCGCTCTTTGGAGGATTGCAGGTATACCAGATAATAATACAAATAATTCGATCAAAGTTTGTTGCTGTACTCCTCGGTCCTACAGGCGTTGGTATTGTCGGTTTGTATCAAAGCGGTCTCACTTTGATACAAACTATCACTGGAATGGGTCTGTCATCGAGTGCGGTGCGTGACGTTTCTGAAGCAAATGGGACAAATGATTCTGATAGAATATCAAAGACAGTAACTGTTGTTAGAAAACTAGTAAGGGTAACGGGTATTCTTGGAATGTTGTGCGTTATTGCACTCTCTCCGATTCTCAGTAGGTCATCATTTGGGAAACTATCCTATACTTTACCTTTTATTTTTCTCTCAACTACTTTACTTCTCAACCAATTAAATGCCGGTCAGCGTGTAGTCCTTCAGGGAATGCGACGGCTAAAGGATTTGGCAAAATGTTCCGCGATTGGCGCTACGATTGGTTTATTTGTCGCAGTTCCACTTTATTATTTATGGGGAGTAGACGGCATTGTCCCAAACCTAATAATAAGTAGTTTTATTACTTTACTGATTTCCACTTATTACTCACGTCGCGTTAAGATTAATTCAATTAGTGTTTCAATAAAAGAGACGCTTTCCGAGGGAAGAAGAATGTTGGTTATGGGGATATCCATGAGCCTTAGTGCAGTATTAACCTCTTTTGTAGCATATATTATTCGTGGTTTTATTCAACAGCAGTCAGGAGTCGAAATGGTTGGTCTCTATCAGGCAGGTTTTGCTATTATTAATACATATGTAGGGATGATATTTACAGCCATTTCTACGGATTATTATCCTAGACTTGCGGCTGTCAACAAGGATAATTACAGGTGCAGGGAGATGATTAATCAACAAGGTGAAATTTCAGTGTTGATACTTGGTCCAATGTTATCGATATGTTTGATTTTTATGCCTTTTTTCTTGAGAATCCTATATAGTGAAAAATTTCTTGGTGCTACTCTTTTTATTTCTTGGGCCAGCTTCGGAATGATGTTCCGCCTTGCATCTTGGGTAATCAGTTTTGTATTTGTGGCAAAAGCAGAATCAAAATTGTTTATGATAAACGAAATGTCCGGTACTGTGTATAATCTTGTCTTTAGTATTTTTGGATATAAATTTTGGGGATTACAGGGTCTCGGTATTGCGTTTGCTGCCACCTATTTTGTATATTTTTTACAAGTTTTTTTCATCGCTAAGAAAAAATATAATTTCGGACTTGATGCTGGATATGTTCGGTGTTACATTCTTCAATTCGTCCTTGTTGTTCTTTGTTTGCTTATTTCATTTATGTTCGCTGATAATGTAAAATATTTTGTCGGCTCTGTAATGGTTATTATTAGTTGCGCTTTTGGTATAATAGGATTGGACAAGAGAATGGGTATAATTAAGCGATTAAGGAAACGATAAGACGCATGGATGTCATTACAAATAGCAATACTTCTTCCTATGCCGGTATCGACATTGTGAAGTTTGTCATGGCGATTTTTGTTGTCATGATACATACTCTGCAGGTAAATAATGTATATTTCCACATGGTTCTTGAATTGGCTGTTCCTTTTTTCTTCACTGCATCTGGTTTTTTCTTACAGGCAAAGTTGGGCGTTACAGATGAGAAGTTGCAGATAATTAAGAGATGGACATTAAGGTTGTTGAAATTATACCTGCTATGGACTCTTGTTTATTTACCATTCACTTTGTTAAAGTTTATCCGAGATGGACAATCGATTACATCTTGTGCGTTTGACTTCGTAAGACAAGTGTTTTTTATAGGGGGGGGGTATTATTCTTACCATCTTTGGTATCTGCTTGCATCTGTTACGGCTGGAGTGATATTATGGNNGTGATATTATGGTTATTTGAAAAAATAAAAATCATGTACTATTGGTTGTTTGCTTTTTCTCTTTTAATGTATGTGTTAGGTTTAATAATAGATGAGATACACCCAGATCTTTATTACAAAGTGTTTGGAACTACGCGAAATGGTTTGTTTGTAGGACTATTTATGATTGCTATTGGTATGGGAATAAAAATGCTTGAACCAGTCATTGGGCGAAATCAAAATAATAGTCTGATATCTGCCATTCTATTGGTTGTAATCAGCATATTGGTAAGTCCGTTCCAATGTGCTTTTATTGGAGCAGGATGTGTTTTTATTCTAGTTCTCTGTGTGCATAATAAACGATTGTATCATCTTGATAAATATGCTGTTTTCTTTCGTGCTGCGAGTACTCAAATTTATTTGATTCACATGGCTTTTGTTGGTGTAATATCGTTATTTTCCATTGTTAATGATGTGATAATTCTCTTCCTGATTGCTTTTGTTTTATCATTTGTTTATTCGTGTGTACATTGGAAGTTAAGTCGAACCCTTTAAATAAAAACAAATATGCAAAAAAATAGTAAATATCTTGTAAACGTCATAATTGTTGCATACAATCATGAGAAATATATTAGGACTACATTGGATTCGGTATTAGGTCAAAAAACTCAATTCCCTTATAGGGTAGTTGTCGCCGATGATTGTAGTCCGGATCATTCAAATGAAATATTTCGGGAATATGAGGCAAAATATGGTGACAGACTAAAGATTATTAGGCGTCCAGCAAATGTTGGAGTTATAAAGAATCTTTTTTCTGCGATGAGTGATTATAGGTCATGTAAATACTTTGCTTTCTGCTCGGGAGACGATTATTGGATTGATGAAAATAAGCTTCAATTACAATATGATTATTTAGAGACTCATGATGATGTTTCTGTGGCTCTATCTGGATATCGAAAGTTCTTTGAAGATACTAATGAATGCAAGGATATTACGTCATGGGATAGCCCATTGACAACGTGTAGTGGGAAAAAGGGAATAAAAAGTTTCATTAACAAAGAATTTTCTTCCTTTCCCATGGGGAGTACAATGATGCTGCGTGCACAGGAATTTGTCCGCTTGCTTGATGAGCGAAAGATTCTGTATGAAAACAAGGATATCCCGGGCGAGGGAATGGTAATATATCCTATTTTGGCTGATATGGGTAGATATTCATTCATTCCGCAGATGACAACTGTTTATAGAATCCACGACGGTTCATTGTCTCATAACAAGAACGAGGAAAAAGTGTTAGTTTTCCAGATAAAATATGCTATTCAAATAATGGATGTTTCAGCATTCTACCACATCGGCTTATTTAGAAGATTGAAACAGATAATGATGTTTGTTGTGTCGTATTTTAATGCCGCATTAAATGGACTAAATAAGATTTATGCAGATACATCGTCCAAATTTCTAAATGGTGAATACTGTAAGGCTATCAAATCAACTATTAGAACTGTGATTTTTTTTGAGAATCATGAGACTATTAGGAAACCTATTCTGTTTTCGCTTAGACTTTGGCATGGACGCCATTCCAAGTGAACGGTTATTTTGAATATTTGTATCAAGTATAGAATGTCAGAAGATAAGACAGAAATGCAGGCGGTTTTTCAACGCAGTGATTTTACGTTATGCCATGTCCCAGTTACAAAGGGATATCCCCAGTCTCAAACACACTGTGGAGTTGCTTTGATTGGAGATAGAGTTTTAATGACCACATCTCCTTATCCAGCAGTGAAATACAAAAGAGTTGTTTCTTATGGTAGGAAACTGATCAAGACAATTTCATTAGGAAAGTTGTTCAGTAGCCCGGCAGCAGAGACTTTTGAGAATCCTTTCTTGTATATTTCGGAAAAAAACAAAGGCAATATCCCTGTAAAGTTTACATTATTACAACAACGTCCATTACTAGAAGCTCCAGAACCTTATTATGGACTGCCATCGTATAATTCTGACCCTGATATTTTTGTGGAAGGAGATGCTATTTATATAACTTGCCGTAGGGTATATAGAATGCATGGCAATGATGGAAAGATTATCAATCGTGTTTTTGTATATCTAATCTCTGGGTTGTTGGACGAAGACCGTTTTAAATGGGGAAAGACAGAGCTACTGTCAGAATCGGACTTTAGTTTTNNAAAAAAGACTATATTCTAAGCGAACTCGAGACAAACGTTTATAATGATGGTAAAACATTCGATGGTTTATTTTTATATAAATCAGAGAAATTAGATAAGCATTTGACCGAAAAAAAACGTGAAAAGATATGTGTTAATAGTGATGAATTTACCCCTTGGCACATGTCTCTGTTCTTGCACAATGATAAGTTGTATACTGTTGTTGCTTGTGTGCAAAAGGGACAATCTCATCGTTGTTGGCAGATGCTCGGAGAATTTAACGAAGACCTAACTAGGTTGACTATTTATCAAAAACCATTATCAGACTACCGTGCTTATAGAGGAAGTGCTATGATTACGAATAGTGGTGAATTTGTATTGTATAATACAACGGTTTTCGAGAAGGTAAGAGGCAGCAAGGCCGTTGACGGTAGAAATGTGGTTATGGCTCATATGCCATTCAATGAATTATTAGAAATCTTAAAAAGATAATCATGAGTTTTAGCAAGTTTTTACCTGCGTTCGTTAAAAACGCTTATGTAGATATCAGTGCAAAGATCCAATTGGTTAGGGAATATTGCTATTGGTTTAAACGGGATATAAAATATAGTAGCCTTAAAGGCGGGGAACAAAGTGATTTGTCAACGCTAATGACCGATATACATGTTTTGGAAAAGGGAATCACAATGCCAAATAGAAGGCTTGGTTTTGGGTATGACCGTGTGAGAAAGATTATTAGGGAGTGTAAAGAAGATATAGAGAAATATACACCATCACATTTTGAAATCCAGGCAGCCCTGAGTGATTTAGAACAATATAAGAATGTTCATCTGGAACATAATTTCAAAATGGCAGATGATATTAGCCTTGGTATAGACGATCTTTTAAAGTTCAAAACAGAATCCTTTGTAGAATGCTTTGATTCTACCCCTGATGATTTATTTAAACAAACTTCTGATTTCAAGGAGTTTGCGCATTCTCGACATACAGTAAGGTGGTTTTCCGAAGAACCTGTAAGTCTCGATTTGCTAAAAAAAGCGGTTGAGTTAGCACAGACTGCACCATCTGCCTGTAACAGGCAAAGCACAAGGTGTTATATCATATCTTCTCCAGAGGCAAAACAAAAGTTGTTAAATTTACAAAATGGCAATCGAGGATTTGGTCACCTTGCTGATAAGTTTATTCTAATAACAGGAGATATGAAGTGTTGGAATTTCAAACGACGCACTTCGGCCTTTCTAGATGCAGGTATCTTTACTCAGAATTTACTTTATGCGCTTCATTACTACAAAATATGTGCATGTACATTGAATGCTCATCTCTCTTTGCAAGGTCAACGTGAGTTGCGTGACTTGGTTGGCTATGCTGATTC
>LXOW01190018.1_pt1 | contig 18467 bp, 14 predicted proteins | sample 1368591 | NCBI WGS metagenome assembly LXOW01 (sample SAMN04884650, study PRJNA319009) | bovine gut metagenome | isolation source: Cow rumen | host: Bos taurus | place: Italy: Legnaro (PD) | collected 2014-07-09
CCTGCCGTGTTTTACTGTAAAAATGGGTTTAATGGTCAAAATGGTTGGTGACACCTGTTTTTTAACGTCCTGAAAGTAATCTTAAAACAAGCTTCTTTAGGCGGAATATTTTCAAGCCTGGATGAGTTCTTACTTTTCTTTTCATTTGGCCGAAATATCCTTCGCAACTGCCTGTTGTTGTTGGTATTTCAAGATCTGGGAAATCCTGCCATGTGAACAACTCCGGAAGGTTCTGGGCAATGCTTCTAAACGCACTTCTAAGCCGTTTGTGCATAAACTGTCCTCTCTCGTTCCTTTCCTTCAGAAATCCAGCATAACGTGTTTTTAGGGCTTTGTATTCCAAGCAGAAAGAATACTTGTCTGAAACCGAAATTCTGGATACAAGTTCCAGCAAGGCCTTGCCGCATTCAGTCTTGGGTCTGCCTGTCAGATATCGTCGCACAGTCGCTTTCTGATGGAACAGGCAATGCTGCAATGGAACATTTGGATAACGCCATTTGAGATAGTCCTTGACGCCTTTCCTACCGTCTACGGTAAAGCTCTTGAAGACATATCCCATCGCCTCCAACTTCAAAAGCATCCCCGCTATGTTTTCAATGGTTTCAGCACATTCCTCGTAATATATGTTTCTGCCGTCTGCACGGCATACCATATAGCATAAATCTCGTCCGAAATACACACCGTCAAAAACAAGATTTATGTATTTTGACTTTACCTGTTCAAATCTGTACTGGCATGAAATCCTGTCAAAATTGCGTCTTACAGTGCGTTCACCCTTCCCATAGCTGGCAGCAATTTCCTTGATTGTCTTATGGTCAAAACAATATTCAGCGTATGCTTTTTTATATATGTTGCTTTGCAAATAAAACACACTTCCGCAATTGTTGCATTTGTAGCGTCTTTTTCCATTTCTACTGCCCCATTTTATTATGTTTGTGGAACAGCATTTTCTGCAAATTTTTTAATCATTTTCACTCCAAAAATAATATTAAATCATTTTCTCGTCGTCTATACCAACCATTTTGACCATTAAACCTAAAAATATTGAATAATTTGCAAAGTATACTTGTAAAAATCTTTTCATAAAATGAGTTCCCGAATCAGATTGCTTCACTACCGTTCGCAATGACGATACAAAGTTTTTCATCAATTTCTAATTGCTCATTGCCAACTGCTAACTGGGAACGCTTTCAGCGTTCCATTATCAGTTCCTGATATGACTCCGGCGTGTCAAAATCCCGTATTATGGCCATATCCGGCACGTCCAGATCAACTATTTTCGCAGAAGGGTGATGCGTGACCCAGTGCAGTCCCTTGTCAAGCGGGCCTTCCAGGCATAGATGTATCAGGTTTTGCGGAACTATTATCGGGTGTCCCCTCTTGTACGGTGGATCGCCGGGCTGGCGGTTTGGACGAGGAACTCTCGGTATTATTATGCTGCCAGAATTTTCCGAGGAGCAACGCAATACGGCGGAATACGTTTCCGCCTTTATAAGTGGCTGATCCGCAAGACATATCATTATGCCTCCGGCGTTATCCCCCCCGAATATTTCCGGATTTGCCGTCATATATGCCAGCCCGGCACGAAGTGAGGACAGCTGTCCGTCCTCCGGCTTTGAATTTATTGCGATATGCTCTCCCTGCGGCTGCCAGGATTTCAATATTTCACTGCTTTTGCGTCCAAGTACGGCAATACGGCGTTCCATTCCGGCCTGCCTTAATGCCTGGCAGACATGCTCTATGAAAGGCAGGCCTTTCCACGGCATTAACGGCTTTATGGCCTTCATTCGGACCGAATCCCCCGCCGCAAGTATAATCGCAGTCGTCATTTTATGACTTTGAATGATTTTTTGATTTTCTCAAAATCGGCCTTATGCTCGTCATAAGCCCGGAGATTTGAATACTGGAACCACAATACATAAAATCCCTTTTTCGTAGGTATCACATATTCATGTATCAGACCGTAATGCTCGTCGGAAGGAGGCAGGCTGTTTATTCTTGTTTCCCTGAAATACGCCGCCATTCCGTTCAATTCAGTCTTTTCCGGCTCTCCGACACTGCATCTTCTGCATCTGTTCTCATAAGTCCTTTTGAAATAGCCGTTATAATCATTAAATTCCGGATCAGAGCCGTCCGCGTATGCCACAAAACTTTTCACCTCTCCACGGCTGAATCTTGATATGTAATATTTCTCGCCCTCATTCTCTACAGGCCTGATGTAGCACTTTCCTTCAAAATATTCGGGAATGTCAAAAGTGTAATACTGCCTGTAATAGTCAAATACGCCTTTGGGACAGGCATCTCCCTGTACAGGTTTCTCGTCATAATGACGGATTTCCAAAGAAACATTTTTGTCATTGACTACCGGCGAGACGGTTTTTTCCGTTTTTGAAGCGGACACGCCGCAGGCCGAAAGTATCAGGATCAAAGGTAGAATATACAGTTTTTTCATTTTTTGCCTCAATTGCTCATTGCTAATTGGAAATCTTTCCCTTGAATGATTTTACCAGTTTTTCAAATGCCTTTATATGCTTTGAATATTCGCTTTCCTCGGCGGAATAATGCAGCACATAAAAGCCTTTTTCGGCGGGAATCACATATATCTTTTCCTTCTCCCATGCCCCTGCCGATGTTTTTGAATGATAATCCTTGAACCTGTATTTCTTCCGCACTATGACGTATGCCTTTCTCTTGCTTACCTTTGTCTGTACTAGCGGCTCAAAGGAAAGCAGGTTGTTGTCGGGTATATTGAAAATATCCTTGCTGTTGGCTTCAAGATAATCCTCGTATTTCTTAAATTCCCTGTTGTCTTCCTTGTAATACTTGACGTATATATGAGGGACAAAGTAATTTCCCGATCCGGAGAATGTAAGCGTCTTCATAAATATGTTCCGGCGAATATCCCTGTCAAGGTCAAATGAGATCTCCGTACCCTTTGCCGGCTTGAACGTGAAATATTTCTCATAGAACATTGCCGGAAGATCACATTCCTTCTTGTTGGAACAGACTTCCTGCTCCTGTGTTTCAGCCGAGTATGACATAGGAGATAATGACAAAATGCCTGCGAATACGATAAATGCAATTCTTATTTTCATTTCAATGTCTCCTTGTTCTGGATTTAGATTTTTTCAAGCAGCCTATCAATAAGGGCAGAGCTTTCCCTGTAATACGAGAGTGTGTCCTCATTGAGCAATGTCTCCTGTAATCTGACGAGATCCTCCGTGCGGGCATTCCTGATTGCGACAACAGTCCTGTCCAACGGGGAATTAAGAACATCCTTGACGTCCAGCTCTTCCCCTTTCTTATGGGAATCCTGGTTTTTTCTTGAATCCAATTCCTCGGAAACAAATGCCAGTATCTCGGAGTAGGAATAAATCTTTGTTGGCAGGTCGGAGCAGCGTTCGCGTATATTGTCTTCAAACAGGTATGTATCCATTTCAAGGGCATACGCATTGGATATCTGCTGCATGGCAAATACATTGTAATTCCTTATTTCCATAAACGACCTTTCAAAGGCCTCGTCTGTCCTCATTTTCTCAATAAAGTACATTGATTCCAGTGAGGAAGCCTCTATCTCGTCTTCCTGCGTGCCTGGCTTGTAAATATTGTTATCATTCATGTATTCCTGCTGCCTGCGATGCATTCCCTCGTATACGGCAAGCGGGGAAATGTATCTTGAAAGCTCGGCAAGCCTTTCCTTGCTATTCGGGCCGGAAAGCAGGGTTTCCGCAGGATAGCCCTTTATCTGTAGGAATTTTCCGACGAGTTCAAGGTCAATGGCAATAGTTCCGTCCTTGTCAAGGCTGGAATAAGAATCCTTTACATTTGCCAGCCTTATCTTTATCGGCCCGTTTTCAAGCACATGGTCGCCTGCCGCCGTGCCTTTGATTTCCTGTGTCACGGAGTAGGAAAGCAGCATTGACATCTGTTCAAAATTGGCAGGCTTTACACCGTACTGCATTTTGACACGCCTGTTCGCATTTATCTTCATCATCTCGTCCTTGGTGAAGATCTTGTTGCTGCCGTCAAAAATCTTTGAAAGCTGTATAAGACGGAAATCGTCGCTCCTGGCGGCCTGAAGCTCCGTGATTTCCTCCTTGGTCAACATTCCGCTATTGATGGCCTTATCCATCATTGCCTGTACCTCGGCGGAACTTACGGAAACGGACATTTCCGCCTCGTCCTCGTCCTTGTAAATCAGGAATGCAGGTTCCCTTTCCATCAGTTTGAGCAGATAGCTGTTCCGGTTTGTTATTGTCAGATTCTGCCAGTCGGCCTTGGAAACTGAATCCCTAGCCTGATTCCATTCTATGCTTTTAGTCTCGACATTGCCGAATACGGTGTTCCATTCCCTTATGGCCTTTTTAACCGTAAGGTTTTTCTCATCGTTAAACTGAAGTTTCTGCGTCCTTATCCATACCAGCAGCTTTTCAGGCTCATATCCTATGCCCATTGTTGAAAGGACGCTGTCCTTGTACATTCTCTGCGCCAGGGCAATGCTCAGCTTGTTGAAATTGCTGTCATTCCAGCCGCGGCCTACCAGATCCTCCAGATCAATCAGTGCGTATACATGGGATTTGAAATACGGATATTTGCCGTTCTCCTTTGAAAGGCTTATAGCCTCGCCGTCCTGCATGAACTGCCTTGCGGCATATACGTTTCCTGCGGATATGAGCTTCTCATATACGGAAACACGCTCCTGAACAGTCTGACGTACATTGCAACTGTCATTTTTCGTCTCACGGACGCATAGTATGTCCGCCGCACTGACATTCAGGGAGAATATTGAAATAAAAAGAAAAGATATTGTCCTTATCATAATTCCGCCTTGAAACTACATTTGTTCCGCAAGCTCCGCATTGAAGCCTGACCACGCCGAATCCTTGGGAAAGTCCAGTTCCCAGTAATCGGGATTGTAATAGTCCCCGCTAGGAATGTAAATGCTAAGCCCCTTTATCGTGTTGTCGTTTGAATAATTGCTGATTATAACCTTTTCCCTGATGAATGAGGCAAGCATTTCCCCTGCCGCCTTTGCCCTGGACGGCTTTAGGCTGCCATTTAGATGTTCAACATAGTCCAGAAGATCCCTGTAGTCATATTCGGATATATTCCTTGAATCCTTTACATGCACCACGGAGCGGGCCTCCTGTAGTATTTCCTTATCCTGCCGTATCTCGTTAATCCATTGATCAAACAGTGATACCAGCCTGGGGAAGGCAGCCGTATTCAATGCAGACATGGTGACTTCCGTGGCTTTTGGATTGTTCTTTTTGAAGGCATCAACAAGATCATCGCAGAACTGTTTGGCATTGATCCTGCCAGGCTTGTTTAGCTCGCCCAGAAGCCAGTAATAAGGCAGACCATTTATAGGCTCTGTTTCCTGCGACCCGATTATTATGTTAGCATAATCACGCAGCTGATAGGCTATGGAAAGGGACTGCATAAGACAGGCATCCATAACGAACATATCAATCTTGCGGCCAAGCTGATTACTGATTTCCTTTAGTGCGAGGCCCAGTTCCACGACGGATATATGGTTGCCGGTAATGTCGTCAAATGATATGCCGTCAATTCCTTTTCCGTGATTCCATACTACAAGTATCGTATGCCGGGCAGGATATTCGTCTATCGCACGTCTGGCAAAATTGACAAGATGTGAGCTGCTGCCCATATCCGCCTTTTCCGTATGATAAAGCACTGGAGACGTGATCTTGTGGTAATCCTCGTCCTTTTTTATGAACAAGGTCCAGGAATCCTCGCTGTGAACGGATTTGCCACCCTGATTTTCAAATGCCCCATATTCAACAACAACAGCGACCTTGTCCGTAGAACCGATTCTTTCCATGTCATTTACGCTCATAAAGGCGTTTGGCAACAGTCCCAGGTCATTTTTCGCATTTATGTAAACCATGACCAGCCATTCCCGCATTGGCTGTTTTTTAACTTTCTGCGGAACTGAGGCATCCTGTGCGGCGGAGGCCTTTGGGACAGACACTTTGGAAACGTTCCTGCTGGCGTTTATTGCGGCGGTCTGTGCGAATACATTCAATGCCGAAACCAGCATGAATGAGGCAAGCAAGGAAGAAATGACTGCGAGTCTTATTTTTTTCATAATCAGTCCTGTCAGTTTTCAATATACATTATGNNCATTATGGGCAAGGCATAATAATGCCGCTTTTTATTATTATAAATGATAAATACGTTTTTTTCAATAAAAAAAGTCCCATGCGGAACATAGGACTTTTTTTGAATTAGGCAGTTTCCTCAATTGCTCAATGCTAATTGCTAATTGTAAATACTGAAAGGCTTTTCAGCATTTACGCAATAACCACTCCGGCCTTCTGATACAGATCGGATGCTACCTTGTTTGCCTTGCGGGCAACCTCCAGCTCGTCCACCTTGACAAGGCGGCCATTCTCTACTACGACCTCGCCGTTGACTATCGTGTATTTTGTGCGATGGGAAGCTCCGCAGAACGCAAGTGCGGCAACAGGATCGGACTGTGCTCCGGCAAAATCTATTCCAGTCACGTCAAATATGGCAATATCCGCAGCCTTGCCTTTCTCTATTGAGCCGATGTCATTTCTGCCGAGTACTTTCGCTCCGCCGAGGGTTGCGATTTCCAGAGCAGTCCTGGCCGGCATTGCCTCCACTCCGCTGGCTACGCGGTGAACCATGAGGCACTGGCGTACCTCTCCGAGCATATCCGATGCGTCATTTGAGGCAGAGCCGTCCACGGCAAGGGCCACTGGAATGCCCAGTTTGAGATACATTGGCACAGGGGCAATTCCTGATCCAAGACGGAGATTGGAAACCGGGCAATGGGCTACGCCGGCCCCGCCCTTGGCCATCATTTCCGCCTGTTTCTCTCCTACCCATACGCAATGGGCGAACCAGGCATTTCCGTCGCTTAGCCATCCACATTCACCCATGTATTCAACAGGNNACATTCGTCATTGAGAATTTTGACGTGTCATGGTATTTGCCTATAAGCCTTTCGCAGTCCTGCAAAATGAAATCTTCCTTCTGTACTACTGAATCCGGCGGAAGTCCGCCTTTGGAGCGTCCAAGCGACATTGAACCCCTCGTCGCAGTGAAACGCATTCCTATGTCTAGGGCGGCCTTTATTTCCGTGTCAATAAAATTCGCACTGTCCTGTTCCGGGAATAAATACAGATGGTCGGAACTCGTCGTGCAGCCTGTAAGCAGAAGTTCTCCCAGTCCAACCAAGGCACTCTGATAAATAGCCTCCGGGTTGACATGTTTCCAGATGTCATACAGGTAGACCAGCCAGTCAAACAGCTTCGCATCCTGTACCTTTGGCAGATTCCTCGTCAGTGTCTGGTACAGATGATGATGCGTATTCACCATTCCGGGCATGACCACGCAGCCTTCGGCGTTTATTGTCCTGTCCGCCTTTACGTCAAGGTTCTTGCCTATCTGTCTTATCTCACGTCCCTCAATATAAACGTCCCCGCCTTTGATTTCACGACGTTCTCCGTCCATTGTAAGCACCACGAGGGCGTTTTTTATCAGTATGCTGTTTGTTTTCATAATTTGCCGCCTGTTTAAAAGAAAATTTATCAAAAATATTATACATTATTAGGCACGGGGGAAATATGGAAACGCTGAAAAAAGAGATTTTTTCAGCGNNATTATTTTTTCGTTTTTGAAAAAACAGGCCAAAAAATTTCATTTTTCAAAATCTGCCCCAAAAAAAGGAGTTTGTAAAAAATTGTATAAAAATTTCAGTTTCTTCAAAAATCAATATTTTTTCTTAAATTAAAATTTTTTTCATTTTTCAATGATAACTGAAATAATGAAAAAATTTTCCCAACGTTTCATAATTTGCCTAATATTATAGTACAATAAAATATAGACCTTATTCCTTTTACAGGAAGATTTAAACATTCTAAAACATTCGGAGGAAGTACCGAAATGCAAAAAAACATATTCCTTACCGACGCACAGCTCAAAAGCGAGGCACAGAGATGCCTTTACTGCGAGGAGAAACCCTGCCGCGAGGCCTGCCCCGCCGGCTGCTCCCCTGCGGACTTTATGATGGCCGTGCGCGAAATGCACAAGGGCGACATAGAGAGGGCGGCAAAGCTGATTCTTGCCAACAATCCCTTTGGCGGCGTATGCGGCACTGTCTGCCCGGACTGGTTCTGCATGAAGGCCTGCTCCCGCAAGACATTTGACAAGCCTATAAACATTCCTGCCGTACAGGCCGCGATAATAAACAAGGCCAAGGAACTGGGATGCCTGCCAAAATTCAAGGCAGAAAAGCCCAATGGAAAGAAGGTGGCCATCGTTGGCGCAGGCCCAGCCGGTCTGGCCGCCGCGGCAATGCTCGCACAGAAAGGCTACAAGGCAGATGTTTTTGAAAAATACGACAAGGCAGGCGGAGCATGCAACCTTATCCCCTGCGGAAGACTGCCAAAGGCCACTCTTGAAAGCGAGATTGAATTTATCAAGACACTGGGAGACATAAACATTCATCTTTGCGAGGAAATAAAGAATCCCTCCGAATACAAAAAGGATTATGACGCGGTGATAACCGCTGCCGGAGTAGAGGCACAGCTCAAACTTAATGTTCCCGGCGAGGAAAAAGGCATTGAAGGCCTTGAATATCTACGCCATGCGGACAAATACGACGTGAAAGGCAAGGGAGTTGCCATAGTGGGTGGCGGAGCGGTAGCGGCTGACTGCGCATTGATAGCGTTGCAGAACGGTGCCGCGAAGGCTGAAATATTCACCCGCAAGAACATCGGCGACATTAAGCTGTCCGAGCAGGAAATGCTTGACCTGATAAAGGCCGGAGTGAACATAAACGGAAGAAGCCGCCTCACTGGAATTTACGAGGACGGAGCGACATTCGTCCGCCTGGACGGCTATTCCAAGGATGCCGCCGGCACGGAGCAGAAACGCCCCGATATTGATGTCGTGATTCTTGCCATAAAGAACCTGCCCTCATTCAAGGACAACAAGGAAGAAGGCATTTTCTTCGCCGGAGACGGTGCGAACAGCGGCGGATCAGTAGTGGAAGCCGTGGCAAGCGGAAAGAATGCCGCATGCAAGGTGAACCACTGGCTTATGGGCAAGCCTGCCCCGGAAATAAAGAATGACCGCAAAAATTCCTGCCATCTGAAAGGACTTGACTTACAGCCTGTATCACTGGAGACGGATTTCTTCGGCTACAAGATGAAATCACCGTTCCTCATTTCCGCAGCACCCCATTCCGACGGATATGACCAGGTAAAGGCCGCCTACGAGGCCGGATGGCCGGGCGTGATAATGAAAACGTCATTTGACGGACTGCCAATACATATTCCGTCGCAGTATATGGTAAAATTCAATGATGACACTTATGGAAACTCCGACAATGTGAGCGGACATCCGCTTGACCGTGTCTGTGCCGAGGTTGCCAAACTGGTAAAGGAATACCCCGACAGGCTCACCGGCGCATCAACCGGCGGATCAGTCACCGGCGACGACGTGCATGACAAGAAGGTTTGGCAGAGCAACACGCAGAAGCTGGAAAATGCCGGAGCGATGGTCGTGGAATACTCGCTTTCCTGCCCACAGGGCGGCGACGGCACAAAGGGCGACATAGTATCGCAGGATCCGGAACTTTCCGCAAAGATAGTGGACTGGGTAATGGAAATTTCCCGCCCGGAAATACCAAAGCTGTTCAAGCTGACTGGTGCTGTCACGTCAATATGGCAGGTAGTCAACGCTATAAAGAAGGTTTTTGCCAAATACCCGAACAAGAAGGGCGGAATAACGCTGGCAAACTCCTTCCCATCACTGGCATTCAGGGAGAGGATTTCCGGCAAGGGACGCTGGGACGAGGCAATGGTCACCGGAATGTCCGGCGAGGGAGTAGCCCCGATAAGCTATCTTAGCCTTTCCAAGGCTGCCAGCCTTGAAGTACCCACAAGCGGCAATGGCGGACCGATGAATTACATGGAAGCGGCAAACTTCCTGGCTCTCGGAGTAAAAACCGTACAGTTCTGCACAGTGGTGATGAAATACGGATACGGCATAATCAATGATCTGGAATCCGGCCTAAGCCACATGATGCAGGAAAGAGGTTTCAAGAGCGTGGAGGAGCTTCGCGGCTGTGCATTGCCAAAGCCTGTCACGGACTTTATGGAACTGACCCCGATAAAGGACATTCCCGAAGTGAACAAGGACCTGTGCATAGGCTGCGGAAACTGCCAACGCTGCGGTTATCTCGCCGTCAAGCTGGATGCGGACAAGAAACCGACATTTGACCCATCCCGCTGCGTGGGCTGCTCAATATGCAGCAAGAAATGCCCTGCCGGAGCATTGCACATGAGAAAACGCACCCCGGAGGAATGGGAAGCCTGCCCGGAAAAGATTTGATTTCCGACGGAAATCAAATCTATGGGAACACGGAAAAACATTTCCGTGTTCCCAATAAATAGTTAGCAATTAGCAGTTAGTAATGAGCAATTCAGGAAATTTCCTTAACAGAAATTTACAAAGTTAGAAGTTAGTAGTGAGTAGTTAGTAGTTTAGGAAAATCTTTAAATCTTCATTATTGAAATCAAGGACAATTTTAATGAACACTATATTAATTAAGAACGGAATAATCGCCACGTTGGGCGAGAACAACAAGGTACTCCGAGGCTATGCCCTGCTTATTGAAGGCAACAAGATAAAGAAAATCGCCCCGGAAGCGGAATTTACCGGCAAGTATGACAAGGTTATAGACGCAAAAGGCATGGTTGTCATGCCGGGCTTCATAAATGCCCACATGCACTATTACAGCACATTCTCCAGAGGACTGGGAAAGGCAAAGCCGTCCACGAACTTCCTTGAAGTGCTTGACAATCTCTGGTGGAGGCTTGACAAGAAGCTCACACTGGAAGACAGCTATTACAGCGCGTTGATACCGATGATTGAGGCCGTAAAGCATGGCACTACGACGATGATTGACCATCATGCAAGCCCCTACCATATACTTGGATCACTGCATGAGATTGAAAAGGCATCAAACCTAGTAGGCTTGCGCAACAGTCTCTGCTATGAGGTTTCCGACAGAGACGGAGAGCAGCGTGCGGAAGAAGGACTGAAAGAGAACTATGAATTTGCCAAATATGCCGCAAAACTGAACAACAACAGCATAAAGGCATTGTTCGGACTTCATGCCTCGTTTACCGTAAGCGACAAGACGCTCGGAAAGGCCGTTGAAATGGCAAAAGATGCCGGAGTAGGCTTCCATGTACACGTCGCGGAAGGACTTGCCGACGTGGAAAAATGCCAGGCGGAACATGGCTGCCGTGTCATAGAACGCTTCCACAAGGCAGGAGTGCTGGGAAACAAGACCATAGCCGCCCATTGCGTGCATATCAATGAGCATGAAATGGATCTTGTCAAGGAAACTGACACAGCGATAGTACAGAACCCGGAAAGCAACGCCAACAATGCCATTGGAACAGGCGACATGGTGAAAATTGCCGCAAAAGGCATACTGCTCGGCATGGGAACGGACGCAATGACAGTCAGAATGACAGATTCCCTCCGTATGGCAGTGTGGATGCAGCATCTTACACATGACCCCTCACAGGGCTTTATGGAGCCGGTGAACGCCCTCATAGTCAACAATGCCAAGATAGCAAACAGGTATTTTGAAGGCATCGGCGAACTCAAAGAGGGAAATATGGCGGACATAGTAATAATGGATTACATTGCCCCCTCCCCGTTTGACGAGACAAATTTCGCCGGACATCTGGTATTCGGAATGTCAGACGCGATTGCGGACACGACCATAGCGGACGGAAAAGTCCTTATGGAACACAAGGAGCTTAAGCTGCCATTTGACGTGAACGAGGCTTATGCCAAGTCCGCGGAACTGGCAAAGAAGATGTGGGAGAGGTTCTGAATTAGAGAAACACGGAAAAAAATTTTTTTCCGTGTTTCAAATTAGCAATTGCGGAAATTTTCCTATAACGTCATGCTGAACTTGTTTCAGCATCTCAAGTAGAGAAATTTACAGTTAGGGAAACACAGATATAATACGTCATGCCCGAAGTTAGTAATCGGGCATCTCTACAGTGTGCGACGCATAAACTGCGGAGATTCCCGTTAACGACCTACNNATATAAAACCGCGAAATTTGAGAAAAATTTGAGCAAATACGAAAAAAAAACACTTTTTTTCAAAAAAATCGGCTTTTTTCCAAATTTTTTATTGCGGTGAATAGCGAAAATATAATATTGTATTATTATGAAGAAACATAGTCTTGCAGTTTTATTTTTAGCGGCCATGTTTCTCCCAGCGTTTGTTCACGCCGAAGGGGAGACAGCAGAAGGAAATTCCTATCTGCAGAACATAGCCGTACAGGACATGCCGGGGGATGCTGGCGGCGTAGCCGTCGTGACCTGGGATGTTCCCGGGAATGCCCCGGAAGATCTGACCTACAGGGTTCTTGCCACGGCAAATCCTGAAGATCAGTCTTCATGGAAGGCTGTTTCCGTTTTTTCGGCAAAAGATCAGACCGTCACAGCCAACAATGTCGTCGCATTGCCATTCTGGATGTGGAACAAGGGCGAAAAACAGTATGCCGTAAAAATCAACGGTGAAATCCTTAATACCAAGGAAACAAAGGAATTAAGGGACAGGGCGGCGGAACTTCGTGCGAATGCCAGCCAGCTTAGAAGCCAGTCTGATGAAAATACGGAATCCGACCCTGCTGAAAAGGCAGATGCCCTTAATGCCGAGGCAAATGGTCTGGAAAAGCAGGCAGCGGAATTTTTCGCAAAGAACGATTATACGATTTACTGCAAAGTAGAGGCGGTTTCCGGCGAAAACACCATAGAGGAATCAGGTGAGATGTCCGCCGTTGCCGCAAGCAACTGGTTCCGTGCGGATCGCATAAACACCCTGCTTATGACACTGCTCATAACCGGAGTATTCCTTTACTCACTTTCCCGTGCGAAGAAGGGACAGTCCTTCATACGCCGCATAAACGGTCTTGACGCTATAGAGGAAGCCGTCGGTCGTGCGACGGAAATGGGCAAGCCGATATTCTACACCACCGGTCTTTATGACATTGAGGCGATTTCAACAATCGCATCCGTGTTCGTGCTTGGCGAGGTTGCGAAAAAGGTTGCCGCTTATGACTGCGGACTTGTTGTTCCCCACAAGCAGTTCCTTACAATGAGCGTCTGCCGTGCAGTCACAAAAGAGGCTTATGCCGAGGCCGGCCGCTCCGATTCCTACAAGGAAGATTCAAACTTCTTCCTTAACCCGGATCAGTTCGCTTATGCCACAGGCGTTGAGGCAATCATAACCCGCGAAAAGCCTGCGGCCTGTTTCTTCATGGGATCATTCGCCGCCGAGGCCCTGCTTATGTCAGAAGTAGGAACAACAGTCGGCGCAATACAGGTTGCCGGAACTGACTCCGAGGACCAGCTCCCGTTCTTCTTCACATCATGCGACTATACGCTGATCGGTGAGGAGCTTTACGCCGCCGGCGCATATCTTTCCAAAGATCCATTGCTCGTAAGCGCCCTGAAGGTGCAGGACTTCGGAAAACTGTTGTTCATGGTGCTTGCCGTCGTTTCAGTAATATTCATACTGATAGGCGTAGCCACGCACAATTCCGGCCTACAGAAGAGCATACTGGATATGCTGACTGGCTATTAATGGGGGCTTAACAATATGAAATTCATCAAGACATACATTCCCCTCACATTCGTGGTCGTAATTGGTATAATCACACTTGCGACATTCTTCATCCCCCACCGTGCCGCCCAGACATATCTGGACGGAATGAACTCATGGCTGAGCATCATTTACTCTTATGCCATCCTGGTGGGCTTCGTAAGCCTCTTTATGACACATGGCAAAAAGATCGCAAAGCAGGTTGAAGGCTGGGGCTACAGCATATTCATGTTCCTCGGATTCTTCCTCGTATTCATTCCTGCCTGCATAAGCCATGGAAAACAGTCATTCGAGGGTGTTATGACATCTTACGGATGGGCATATCAGTTCCTGTTCCAGCCCCTTTCCGCAACGATGTTCTCCGTACTTGCGTTCTACATCATATCAACAGTGTACCGCTCATTCCGTGTAAAGAGCGCACAGGCCTTCGTGCTTTTCATCTGCGCACTGATACTGGTACTCGGAAACGTGCCTGTAGGACAGGCAATATGGGAAACCCTGATCGGCTGGAGCGGACTGCACATTGCTGACCTCACAGACTGGCTTATGTCCGTCGTAAGCGTTTCTGCAAAACGTGGCATTATGATAGGTCTTGCCGTCGGCGGAGTAGTCACCTGCCTGAAGATGATATTCACCATTGAGCGCAGCTACCTTGGGAGGGACGCATAATGGATAAGATAATGCACATTCTCACAAAGCTGGATCGCCGCTGGCTGTTCCTGCTTCTTACGGTGGTTATATTTATCCCATTGATAAAACCCACCAGCATGGAGATGAAATCCATTTCCTCGCCTGTAAAAGGAGCTTATGACTTCATAGAGAAGTTGCCAGAAAATTCTTTCGTGATGCTTTCTTTAGACGTAGACCCCGGAACAAGGCCGGAGCTTTATCCTCAGGCAGTAGCATTGTGCAAGCACATGATGAAAAAAAATCTGCGCGTTGCCCTTACCACTTTCAATGCCGGCGCACCTGGCATTATGACTGAGTTCAAGGATCAAATATTAAGCGAAATGCCGGACAAAGAATATGGCCGCGACATAGTTATGCTGCCGTACCGCGCAGTGTTCTTGGCGACGGTCACTCAGCTTGCCACGGACATCTATGCGCAGTATCCTGATGATGCCGAAAACCAGCCGCTGAAAGAAATGCCTATAATGCAAGGCATTAAAAATTACAATGACATAGCTCTTGCAATAGAAATAACCGGAACTACATTGTTCACTTCGTGGATATACTATGTGGGAGACAAATACCATGTTCCTCTTCTCGGAGGATCTACTGCAATCACGCAGTTAAGCTATGCTCCTTATGTACAGACAGGGCAGCTTAAAGGTCTGCTGGGCGGAATGCGCGGAGCAGCTGAATACGAAGCGCTGATTCATGACAACTACGGCGTGCCAACTGGCGATGCCACAAAGAGCTTGAACGTCCTCAACTGGCCGCACATGCTCGTGTTCCTTATTGCCATACTTTCCAACGTGGCAATACTGATTGGCAAGTTCAAAAAAGAGGAGGCCTAAACTATGCCAGAATCAATGTTAATACTTGGCGCATGGGTGACCGGATTCCTTACCCTTGCAATATTCAGCTTCCTTTACAAGGACAACCCGCTGTTCAAGATTGCGGAAAACCTGTATGTCGGCGTAGGCATGGGCTACTATGTCTCACTGTACTTCTTCCAGGTATGGATGCCTCTCGTATGGGAACCGCTCAAAGCCGGGAACTACATAGTGATAATTCCGTCTATAATGGGTCTGCTGCTGCTTTCGCAGCTTACCCCGAAGCTGTCATGGCTTAGCCGCTATACCCTTACATTCACAATAGGTTATTCCTGCGGTCTTGCCATACCTATGACCATCAATACCGATATGCTCACGCAGATTCTCGGAACGGTAAAGCCGTTCACGACTATCGGCAGCGTAGGCGGAATGGCCATATTCAACATGATATTCATCCTTCTCGCCGTACTCTGCGTGCTGACATACTTCTTCTTCAGCGTGGAAAGCAAAGGTGCGGTAAAGAAGGTATCAAATGTCGGAATATATGTCCTTATGGCATATTTCGGTGCGGCATTCGGAAACACCGTCATGGCCCGTTTCAGCCTTCTGTACGGCAGGTTCAACACACTTACAAATTATGGCACGAAGGAATACCTGTATTCCACGCCAATACTTGTCGTGCTGTTCATAGCCTTCTTCGTATGGAAGCATTTTGCTGACAAGAAGAAAGCCATTGCAGACAAAGCTGAATAACTGCGGCAGTTAATAAGCAATTCAAACAACAAAAAATCCCGGTTTATGCCGGGATTTTTTTTGCCTTAAAAATATTCGCTATATCTCAACTGCCATACCCCTCATCCCNNAAGACCAAGATAAAGAAGTTGATGAAATCATAAACTTATTCAAAAACATATTTGGAGAAGATAAACGTTTTCATATTTATTTTAGAGCAGTTTACGATATTGAAACATGCCGCCAAGACAGCCAAAATATCAGTTCCCAGATATACCAAGCGGTAAATGGCATAAAAAAACAAGCAGATTATTACTTACAAGCATCAGAAGAAATAGGCAGACTTGAAAACACCTTGCCCATTGTTTCACCAGTCCCTAATCCTATTCCTGGATGGTGTTCCGCACAAAGAGTTCATTCATACATAATCGGAGCAGATGGAACTGTATCAAAGTGTGAAACATATATAGGGAAAAGCGACAAAAGCAGCGGAAAAATAAACCAAGATGGAGAAATAGAAGAAACCAATACAGCAGAGGAATGGAATGAAAGCATATTTGACAATCCCAAATACACTGTTTGTATGGAATGTAAATTTTTGCCTATCTGCCAAGGAGGTTGCCCGCGTGGAAGGCAAGAAAGAGTGGAAAAACATCTGTGTTTTTATAATGAAGAATTAATAAAGCACGGAATGATTAGCACTCATTTATTCAACAAAAATCATAGAACAACTAAGGAGAAATAATAAAATGTGCATATACAAAAAAGCCAAAGCTGAGTTAGAAATCGTAAGCTATGAAAACAAAGGAGATCTGTTTAGAATAACTTGCGGTTGCTGCTGTGAAAAATAATGTATAATTAGTTTAAACAGGTGAATAGCACTATGAAAAATATGTTTTCATTGTTTAAGAAATATGACGGACATCTTGTCCTAGCAATGCTGGCTTATGCTTTTATAGTGCTATTTGCCGCCATTCTCCTGCCTGGATTCCAAAAGGTGATTTTTGACGAGGTTCTTGAAAAAAAGAATCTCGTCAATTTCATTATAATGTGTGCCTCTGTCGTGCCTATGTTTTTTATAATCTCAATGGCAAAAATGAAATTCAAAATATATAAGCAGAGAATAAAAAACGAAATAAGCGGCATTATGATAGAAAGGCTAATGCGGGGATATTACCGCCTGCCATATACAGAAGTTCAGGCAAAAGGCGAAGACTATTATGCCTCACTTGCGTTTAAAGAGCCTGTTGCAGCAGTAGGCTCAACTGTAGATTTTATTTTTTCATGCACAGAATTTATTATAACAGCCATTGCCTCAGTGGCAATGCTTTTAATGCTTTCCCCAAAAGCCTTTTTAATACTGCCATGCGCCTTGCCAATACTGATATTTTCGGCAAAACATTACGGCAGCCGAATAATGAAATTCTATGCCAAGGAACAGGAAGACCAAGCCTCTTTAAGGGCAATCCTTACAGGCAGTATAAACGCATACAGGACAGTTAATATATTCAGCCTTAAAGATAAAATACATGAAAAATCAGCAGATTATTTCGGCAGATATGAGGAAAGCAGCCTTGCCAGAATAAAAAACGAAAAAAGATTTAATGTTTTCAACGAGAAATTTTTTCAATTCTTCCTGCTGGCTTGTTATACACTATGCGGAATAATGATGCTGCGCGGGGAAATGACTTTCGGCTCTGTAATGGCATTTATAACGGCTGTGCAGTATGCGGCATATTCCATAATGCAGATGGCAATGCTTTTCCCTGAATACGGCAAAATATCCGCAGGGATGGAAAGGCTTGCCGGGCTATATGCAAAGTATTCAGCAGACAGCGCAGAACAAAAAAAGACAGAATTAATCACGTCAGAACAGCAAGAGGCAAAAGAATTATCGCTGAGAAACATATCTTTCAGCTACGGCGAACATAAAATAATAGACAGCCTATCAATGGAATTAAAGCCTGGGGACAAATTAATGCTTGAAGGCGGCAACGGCTCGGGCAAATCCACAATAGCAAATATAATTTGCGGTTTTCTTAATCCGCAAGCTGGCAATGCCCAAAGACCCGACATAAGCAATATCAGCGCGTGCATAATGCCGCACGGATTTATCCCAGGAACACTGGCAGACAACATAAATTATAAAAAACTAAAGCCGGAAGAAAAAATATATGCCGACAATGTCCTTAAAAAATTTGACCTTGACGGCAAAATAAATGAAAATCCTGATAATTTCTCTGCCGGGCAGCAAAAAAAAGCAGAAGTGCTGACCGGGCTTATGAAAAAAGCCGATCTTTACATTTTTGACGAACCTCTGGCAAATGTAGACGAGGACAGCAAAGAAACTATCATGCAGGAAATTATAAGCCGCAGCAAAAACGCCGCCCTTATAGTGATAATGCACGGCGACGACAGATTCCGGCCATGTTTCAATAAAGAAATACGCCTTAAAGAACGCACGGCGTAATCGGGGGAAAATATGATAAAAAAATTTTACCGTTTGATAGCCGGCTGCCGCCCTGCCATATTTGCTGT
>LXOW01439774.1_pt2 | contig 18466 bp, 15 predicted proteins | sample 1368591 | NCBI WGS metagenome assembly LXOW01 (sample SAMN04884650, study PRJNA319009) | bovine gut metagenome | isolation source: Cow rumen | host: Bos taurus | place: Italy: Legnaro (PD) | collected 2014-07-09
TATATTTTTTCTGCTATTCTAAGTTTTGCACTGCGACTGCGTGGGTTGCGCTGTTGTTCTTCGTCGGAAGGTATGGTTACCTTATTTACTAGACGGAATGGACTTGTGACGCGTCCGTAGAAATCTTGTTCTACCTTTCCTTCCACGTTTCCTGCTTTCATCACGTTTTTAACGATTCGGTCTTCCAGGGAATGGTAGGTGATGACGCTGAGTCGTCCTCTTTCCCGAAGCAGTTTGGTGGCACCAAGGAGCATGTCACGAAGGGCATCCATCTCATGATTAACCTCTATGCGTAAGGCCTGGTATAGTCTGGCCATGTCTTTCTTCTCACGTTCCGAGCGCATCAGGGGCTCTATGACTTCCCCCAGGTCTGCTGTTGTCTGGATGGTCTTGTCACGACGATAGTCACATACTGCTTTGGCAATGCGTCGGGCATTCTTCATCTCTCCGTAGAGGTAGAACACGTCAGCCAGTTGCTCTTCCGAATAGTCGTTCAGCACGTCAGCTGCTGTCTGTCCAGCCCGTTTGTTCATTCGCATATCCAGCGGGGCATCAAAACGGAAGGAGAACCCTCGTGTCTCATCATCGAAATGATGACTTGATACACCCAGATCTGCCAGTAGTCCGTCAATCTGTTCTACCCCATAGTATTGCATCCAGTTCGTGATATATCTAAAGTTACTGCGTACGAAGGTGAATCTATCATCGTTGACGATATTTTTTTCTGCATCGGCATCTTGATCAAAGCTGTACAGGTGACCTTTCGGGCTTAGACGGGAAAGAATCTCTTTGGAATGTCCACCGCCGCCAAACGTTACGTCTACGTAAACGCCGTCGGGCTGGATGTCCAGCCCGTCAACGCTCTCCTGCAAGAGCACAGGTACGTGATATGTCTCAGCGGTTATGACCATTCTTCACTTTTCACTTTTCACTTTTCACTTATCACTTATCACTCTTCACTTCTCATGAGTTCTTCCAAAGCTTGTCCAAATTCTTCGGGAGTCATCTGTTGCTCTTCCGTTTTGGAGTTGCTCCATATCTCTATGGTATCACCCATACCAATAAATTTGATGTCCTGTTCGATGGAAGCCATTCGCAGGTAACGCTTTGGAATCAGGAAACGCCCGTTGCCATCGAGTGTCAACAGCTCGACCTCGCTGACAAACTGACGGAATACCTGTTGCTGCTGTTTGTTCCAACGGTTCAGACGGCTACGCATGGCATCCATCTGTTCGTTCCATACACTTTCGGGGTAAAGTACGAGGCATGTTTGGAACACATCCTTACGGAGCACCAGACGCTCGTCACCCCCACCTTGCAACACTTTGCGGAAAGTTGCAGGCAGGAAGGCACGTCCTTTCGTGTCTATTTTAGCCTCTATATTACCTAAAAAACGCATGCGTACTTCTTTATATTGAATTAGTTGGGTGCAAAGATAATCATTTTTCCCCACAATCCCCCACNNAAGAAAACAGGTGTAATTTTTTGTAGAAAAGTGCTTATATTCACAAAGTTTTTCCTAACTTTGCAAACTGTTAGTGATGTTTAGGAAAAATGGGACAGATTTCAGAGAAAACCATCGATATTGATAGCATTTTGAAAGGCAAAATGGGTGCCAAGGCAAAATGGGTGCCTCGTCCGTTAGTGTCTTGGCTGAAGCGTGTCATTCATCAGGATCAGGTGAATGCCTATCTTTGGGAGTCGCGCGACAAGGTTGGTACCGATTGGTTGGAAGAATGTGTCCGCTATCTGCAAATGACGTTGAAGGTCGAGGGAATGGAGAACCTGCCTGCCAAGAATGACGGAAAACTCTACACTATCGTGTCAAATCACCCTTTGGGTGGCGCGGACGGTGTAGCTCTCGGAGCCATCATTGGACGTCACTTCGACTCCCGTTTCCGCTATTTGGTCAATGACCTGCTGATGAACCTCCCTGGATTGGCACCTCTCTGTATTCCTATCAATAAGACTGGCAAACAGAGCCGTAACTTCCCTGCTATGATAAAGGCTGGTTTTGAGAGCGATAACCACATGCTGATGTATCCGGCAGGCATTTGTTCCCGTCGTCAGAAGGACGGTAGCATCCGTGACATCCCCTGGTCGAAGACGTTTATCCAGAAGAGTATAGAATATCAGCGCGATGTGGTGCCTATTCATTTCAGCGGACAGAACTCAACGTTTTTCTATAAACTGGCAAATTTCAGCGATAGATTCCTGCCTTTTAACCTGGCCATGCTCTTTCTGGTAGATGAGATGTACAAGAATGTAGGCAAGACCTTTGAGGTGAGAATTGGTAAGCCGATACCTTGGCAGACTTTTGACAAGAGCAAGACGCCCCAACAATGGGCACATTATGTGCAAGATATAGTATATAAACTCTAGTCCATCTAGATATTCTAGTTAGAACTGTAATAACTTCAAACAATGGAACAACCCATCATCCAGCCAATCAGTAAGGAATTGCTCAAGAGCGAACTGACACCAGACAAGCAGTTGCGCATGACCAACAAGAGCAACAATGAGATTTATATTATCACGGCTCATGACGCACCAAATGTGATGCGTGAGATTGGTCGATTGCGTGAGATTGTTTTCCGTGAAGCAGGTGGTGGGACTGGTAAGGAGGTGGATATCGATGAGTTTGATACTTGTGAGAATTGTTACAAGCAACTCATTGTCTGGAATCCGGATGAAGAGGAGATTATCGGAGGATATCGTTATCTGCCGGGTACCGACTGGGAATACGACGAGAAGGGGCAGCCCATCCTAGCTACTAGTCACATGTTCCATTTCTCAGAAAAGTTTATCAAGGAATATGCTCCGCAGACCGTCGAGCTGGGTCGCTCTTTCGTGGCTTTGCCTTATCAGTCGTCGCGTATGGGTGCCAAGAGCCTCTTTGCCTTGGATAACTTATGGGACGGACTAGGTGCACTGACGGTCATTCGTCCCAATGTGCGCTACTATTTCGGAAAGATGACGATGTATCCTTCTTATGTGCGCAAGGGACGTGACATGATACTTTATTTCTTAAAGAAGCATTTCGACGACAAGGAACATCTGATTATCCCGATGAAACCGCTTGAACTGGAAACCAATCCCGCAGAATTGGATGACCTTTTCTGTGGCAAGACGTTCAAGGACGACTACCTGATTCTAAACCGTGAAATCCGTAAACTGGGCTATAATATTCCACCATTGGTCAATGCATATATGGGTCTCTCTCCTACGATGAAACTTTTCGGAACAGCCATTAACTATGGCTTTGGCGATGTGGAGGAGACGGGCATCCTGATTGCGGTCGATGAAATCCTGGAAGAAAAGCGCAAACGCCATATCGACACCTTCATCGCTGCGCATCGCGATGAGTTGGAGATTACTTCTGGAGCAAACAAACTCATCTATAAAGACAAAGACAAAAACTAACATGCGCCGACTTTTGTTATTGTGGGCTCTTTTGCCCGCAGTGGCTCTTGCCCAGAGCCTCGATTCCCTCCATATCTTGGTTGATGCGGAGGCTGTTTCTTCCGTCCCCCATGTCTATAAGACTTTCCAGGAGGCTGTTGCTCATCTCAAAGAGGGTTCTGCTGCCCATCCCATGACGGTGTATCTCCGCCCGGGTGTCTATTGGATTGATGATCCCGATGACCCTACTGTGAAGGTGGGGAAGAACAGGCGTGAGCCGTTCGGTATGACGGTCCGCTGTCCGTATCTTCACCTCGTTGGAATGGGTAAAAAACCAGAGGATGTCGTGCTGGCTTCCCAGCGAGGACAGATGCAGGGAGCCGTGGGCAATTTCACCATGTTCGACTTCTGGGTAAAGACTTTACGGGTAGATAACCTGACGATGGGAAACTATTGCAATGTCGATTTGGTATATCCTCTGAATCCACGCCTCAATCGCCCTAGGCGCAGCGATGCCATCACGCAGGCTCATGTGGGCTATGTGCATGGCGATAGTCTCATGGCTACGAAGGTTCGTTTTATCAGTCGCCTGAACCTGAACCCCCTGAATGGAGCAAAGTATTCCTATTATGAAAGTTGTCATTTTGAAAGTACCGATGATGCATTGAATGGAACAGCCATCTATCACCACTGTGACTTTGACTTCTACGGGCAGAAGCCCTTTTGGAGTACTTTTGGGAAAGGGGCTATGTTCATCGACTGTGATTTCCATCTGAAAGGAGAGAGCCGCGAGATGTATTTCTGTAAGCAGGGAGGTCCCGTGACGGTTATCGACTGTCGCTATCACGCTCCTTCAGATACCATCTATATCGGATGGACGGCTTATCCGCAACCTTGGCTCCGCTGCTATCAGCACAACTTTACCTTGAATGGCAAGCCTTATCTGATTGGCAATCGCCAGCCTGAGAACACTTTGCAGTCCTCCCTGTTGACTTCAGCTTTACGGGAGGTTCCTTTCTTGGGCATCAGTCAGCATGAGGCTACCTTGCTGACGGGTCAGGACACCCTTCTTCTCACAAGCCCCGAGCCCGTCACCTGGCATATCCCCGAAGCTTATGCCTCCTATATTTTGGTTCGTCCCGTAAGTGGAGCTTGTGCCTCCGTTATCCCTACCAATAATACCGATGAAACGGCAGATTTCTGCATTGTTGCTTCCACAGCAGATGGTCGCGAGGCCGCTTGCCATGTGGTGGTCAAACCCTCTATATTACCTCCTCCTTCTTTCAGGAAACAACCCCGTATCGTTCAGAAAAAGGGTTACCTGCAATTAGACTATCAACTTAATTTGCAGGGTCGTCGTGATGAGTCGCGCATCACTTGGTATCGCAACAATATCCCCGTTTCCACCACATATGGTAAGCCCGAGCGTACTTATCAACTAACAGCAGCAGATAAAGGACAACAGATAAGTGCTTCTATTGAACCTAAGCATCAGCGGAGCACCTACGGTCCAGCTGTCTCGTGTTTCTCTAGCCTTACTAGTTTTTCTAACCTCACTAGTAAAACCTCCCTCTCCACCGACTTCCACGATTTCCCTTGTCAGTGGCAGCCCATCGTCCGTGAAGGCTATTGGACAGTTGATGGTTTTAAGCCCCAGGATACGGCGGATTTTCCTTGGTCTTTCGACCCTCAGAAGCCTATGTGGGAGTACGCAGAAGGCTTTAATGGTGCCGTTGGAATGGGACTTTTGCAGGCTCAGCGAGGAGCTCGTTTGATGTACACGCCGCTTTCTTCCACCTATTATAATATGTCTTTGGTGTTACAGGTGGATCCCACCAAGACGGCAGGTCAGGGCTTTGGTTCTGCCACAGGTCAGTATATGGATGTCTGCCTGAAGTTCGACACCCGCACCTTGACGGGTTATGGCTTGCGAATCATCCGAACCACCAAACATGCAAAGGCTGTCGACTTCCTGTTGGTTCGTTATGATCAAGGGGTAGTCACTCCTATTTCAGAGGCGGTTTCCTCTACCTGCTATCGTACGGGATGTACTATATCCATCGATTTCATCGGTAATCAGCTTACCGCTCATGTGACTACCAAGACTCCACGTCCGGCTGATTCGACGCTGCCCCATGAGGTGCTGTTGAAAGCCACCGTGGCTCCCAACAACTTTGGTGGTGTTCACATCCAGCATACTGGCTCTTGCGGTGAGAGTACTACCATGCTGCACCATTTGAAGGTAGATTGGAATTAGACGATAGGCAGTGAGATACCGTTTATCTTCTGGTACACATCCAACGCATAGATGTCTGTCATCCCAGCGATATAGTCGATGACAGACATGATGCGTGTTTCCAAGTCTTCGCTGTTGATGTCGTACTGCGAACTCACGCGGTCTATCAGCTGTTGTGAATAGTAACGGTCGGGGTGCATCACGGCTTCTGTCATCTGTTCCATCAGGGTAGCCATAATCTTATAACCCGACAACTCCACATCCAGCACAGGACGACTGCGATAGATGCGCTCAACGGACAGTTGGGCACAACGCTTGTAAGCTTTTCCTTGCAGTTCGTTGATGTGGTCAATGAGTGAGCCATCAAAGGTGCCGTTCAGTATCTCGTCTTCGTGTTTTATAAAGGTGTTGACACATTCGTTCTCCAGTTTGCCAATAACGCAAGCTCGCATGTACACCACCTTTTCGTTGGGGTCTTTCAGCTCTTCATCGGTGATGCGGCGAAGTATCTTTTCCTTGTTCTCCTCGTCGAAGAAGCCCAGCAGCAAGTCTTCTGTTTCCTGATACGTCAGAATTTTCAGCTTATGAGCATCTTCCAGGTCCATAATCTCATAACAGATGTCATCAGCTGCCTCTACCAGATAGACCAGTGGATGACGGGCATAGCGCAAAGGCTCGCCCTCCTTGGACTTGCAAATAATACCCATTTCATCGGCAATTCGCTGGTAATATTCTAGCTCGCTTTGGAAGAAGCCGAACTTGCCCTTCTTGCTGGTGGCTGACGAGGCATAAGGGTATTTCACGATGCTGGCCAACGTGGAGTAGGTCATCACGAAACCACCTGCCCGACGGCCCTTGAACTGGTGGGTCAGCAGTCGGAAGGCATTGGCATTGCCCTCAAAGTGGGTGATATCGTCCCAGAATGCCGGTGAAACCTGCGCCTTCAGCATACTGCCAGCCCCTTCCGTGAAGAATGTCTGGATGGCCTTTTCACCTGAATGACCGAAGGGTGGGTTGCCTAAGTCATGTGCTAAGCAGGCTGTGGACACAATCTGTCCTATCTGCTCGAACATGGTACCTCGCAGCTCAGGGCGCTTCTCCTGAATGATGCGCTGAGCCACGTCGTTGCCCAGTGACATACCTACACTGGCTACCTCCAGCGAGTGGGTCAGTCGGTTGTGTACAAAGATGCTTCCCGGCAGGGGGAACACCTGTGTTTTGTTCTGCAGTCTGCGAAAAGGAGCCGAGAAAATCAGTCGGTCGTAGTCGCGCTTAAACTCCGTGCGGTCGTCGTGGCGCTCCGTATGACGGTGCTCTTGTCCCAGTCGTTTGTTTGATATTAGTTGTGTCCATTCCATAACGGCTGCGAAATTACGAATAAAAAATGAGACAGCCAAACGACCTTCTTGTTTTTCCATCAAATCTTCCTCGAAATGATAAAAAGATACAAATTCGAGCAAAAATGATGGTTGTTTGCAGATAAATAAGTATCTTTGCACATTATTTATAATAGAACCATTTCGAAATGATTAAGATTAAGGTAGTAAATCGCGGGCACCAACAGCTGCCTGCATACGCCACTCCGCAGAGTGCGGGCATGGACTTAAGAGCCAATCTGAGTGAACCTATCACCCTGCATCCTATGGAGCGCAGACTCATTCCTACAGGCCTGCATATCGCCCTTCCTGAGGGCTATGAGGCGCAGGTTCGTCCTCGCAGTGGACTGGCCTTGAAGCACGGACTGACCGTTCTGAACACCCCAGGTACCATCGATGCTGACTATCGCGGAGAAATCGGCGTGGTGCTCATCAACCTGTCGCAAGAAGACTTTGTCATCAACGATGGTGAGCGCATTGCCCAGATGGTGATAGCCCGTCACGAACAGGGTGATCTGGTGGTTGTCGAAGAACTGGACCAGACGGAGCGTGGCGAAGGTGGGTATGGTCACACTGGAGTGAAATGAGAAATGAGGAATGAGAAATTAGAAATGACGGGCTTTGCCCTAAATGAGAAATTAGGAATGAAAAGATTGAGGGTATTTTGTACGAGTGCGAGAATGAGAACATTTTTCATTTTTACATTTCTCATTCCTCATTTCTCATTTCTCATTTGTACGGCACAGAATGTGCACCAACGCTACGACAATTTCTTCTTGGAAGCAATCGTACAGCGTGAAAAGGGAAACAGCGATGCGGCTTTCGACCTGCTGCGCCATTGTGTAGCCATTGACTCCACCCGCTCGGAGGCTTATTACTATCTGGCTCAATACCACGGGGCACTGAAACACAAGGACAAGATGTTGGCCTTGATGAAAAAGGCTGTCGAACTGGAGCCCGATAACACCACCTATCTCGAGACATTGGCCAATATCTACATCTCCCAGCGTCAGTATGCTGAGGGTATTGAGATGTTGGAACGATTGTATGACAAAAGTAGGGAGCGCGACGAGGTGCTGGGAATGTTGGTGCAACTTTATGAGCAACAGCAAGACTACGACAATGCCATTCGTACACTGAACCGTCTGGAAACCATCGAGGGAAAGAGCGAACGACTGTCGTTTGCCAAGAGTAGTCTCTTTACGCAGAAAGGCGACAAGAAGGCGGCTATCAGCGAGATGAAGAAACTGGCAGACCAGTATCCCCATGATAACAACTATCGCTGTCTGTATGCCAATACGCTCTATGTGAACGGGCAACAGAAGAAGGCGCTGAACATCTATCAGGAGATACTCAGGGACGACCCTGACAACCGTAATGCAAATATGGCCATGCTGGCTCACTATAATGAGCAGAAAGACTCTGTTGCTGCCAATCGTGTGATAGAGCAAATACTGCTGAACAAGTCGACGACTACAGAAGACCGTGTCACCTTGCTGCGACAGCTGATAGGCGAGAGTGAGCGGGCTGGTGGCGACTCCACCCGTGTGTTGCAGTTGTTCCATCAGATGCTGGCAATGCCTCAGAGTGATGCAGATCTGGCCCTTTTCTGTGCCACTTACATGAATCTGAAGAAAATGCCTCAGGACAGCATTGGCAAAGTATTGGAGCAAGCCCTCCGTATAGCACCGGATAACGCTGCAGCCCGTTTGCAGCTGGTCAGCTATGCCTGGCAGGCAGAGAAGCGCGACCGCGTGATAGCCTTGTGCAAGGAGGCTCGCCAGTATAATCCCGATGAAATGGCTTTTTATTACTATCAAGGTATTGCCTATTACCAGAACAACCAGTTGGATGATGCACTGGATGCCTTCCAGAATGGCATTGGAGTCATTACCCCGCAAAGCGACCCTGCCATTGTCAGTGACTTCTATGCTGTGATGGGTGACATCATGCACCAGAAGGGNNCAGCAGCTGGACAAGGCAGAGCAGATGTCCTATCGCACCATCAAGGCAGAACCGAAGAATGCTACCTATCTGGATACCTATGCTTGGATTCTCTTCATGCAGAAGCGTTACAGCGAGGCCCGCATCTATATCGACCAGACCTTGCAGAACGATTCCGACTCGTCAGCAGTATTGCTGGAACATGCCGGGGACATCTACTATCATGTAGGCGACGTGGAGAAAGCCCTGTCGTTCTGGAAAGAGTCGCTAACGCGTGCTGTTGCCAGTGACGACCGTGAGCTTCAAGGTCCCAGGAGGCAAGTGTTGATTAGAAAAATAAAACTAAAGAAATATCTGAAAGAATGAAGACATTACGTTTCTTGACAATGACTACCTGCATGGCAGCGTTGGTCTTGGCGACATCGTGTGGCTCGACGAGGGGACTGGGTCGGAGAGGAACCGTCATCCAGAAAACTGAGAAGGCCGCATCAAAGGCAGACAAAGTGACTCCTGCCAACCCTGTTGCAGAAACAAAGGGTGTGGAGAAGGTTGACTTGTCGGACTCTATCCAGAGGTTGACTTTCTTACAGCAGGTGAACGACCATGCTCAACATGCCCGTTTCATTACGTCTAAGGTCAAGTTCTCCATAGAGCTGGGAAACCAGAATATGACGCTGACGGGTAACCTGAAGATGAAGCGTGACGATGTCATTCGCTTGCAGCTGATGGCTTTCGGTTTCGTGGAGGCGGGTCGCCTGGAACTGACTCCCGACTATGTGATGATCATCGACCGTATTAACAAGCAGTACCTGAAAGTGCCTTATTCGCACCTCGACTTCCTGCGCAACAGTCATATCGACTTCTATGTGTTCCAGGCCCTGTTCTGGAATGAGTTGTTCCAGCCGGGTAAGTCGCGTCTCACCGATAGCCAGCTGAAGAGCTATAATACCGAAGTGGGTTTCGATAATGATGTCGTCGTGGCAATGGAAGATGGCAAGCTGTCCTATCGCTGGCTCGCTGACCATAACTCGGCACAGGTGAAGATGGCTAACATCATGTACAATGACAGATATCGTGGCAACTACCAACTGAACTGGGACTATGTGGATTTTAAGAGAAACGACTCGAAGCTGTTCCCCATGACCCATAAGGTGTCGTTTACCGCGCCTCAGAAAGAGATTAAGTTCGAGATGATGCTCAACAATATAGGCAATGAGGATAACTGGGAGCCCCGTACCACATTGTCTGGTAAATATCGTCAGGTGGAGGTCGAAGAGATTCTTCGTCGCTTCATGGCACTCTAAACAATAGGAATGAAGCGGATAAGTATCATATTATTATTGCTGGCCTTCACACTGGCTCCACAAGCACAGACGAGGAAAAGCAAGCAGAAAGCACCGGCTAAGAAGACGGCAGTGCAGCGGAAGAAGAGCAAAACGAGCAAAACAACCGTGACCACCCCCTCTGTGCAATCTCTGCAGAACCAGCGTCAGAAACTCCAGCAGCAAATCAAGGAACAGGAGAACAAGTTGCGTTCCAACCAGCAGGATGTGAAGAAACGACTACAGAACCTGATGATCCTGAATACGGAGATAGAAGGGAAACGTCGTTCCATAGACACCATTCGTCGTAATATCGATACGTTGGACGTGGCTATTGAGCGACTTTGTGTCCAGCTGGATAACTTGCAAGAGGAACTGAACGAGTGTAAGCGTCGTTATGTGAAGTCCATGCGTTACCTGCATCGTAACAAGTCGGGCCAGAGTCAGCTGATGTTTATCTTCAGTGCTGATAACCTGACACAGATGGTTCGTAGGTTGCGTTTCATGCGTGAATATGCGGCTTATCAGCATGTACAAGGTGATGAGGTGAAGACACAACAGGAGGCCGTCAATAATAAGTTGCAGGAAATCAGCGTTGCCAAGCGTCAGAAGACGCGGCTGCTGGCGCGAGGTGAGCAGGAACGCAGAGCCTTGGAAGGTAAGCAGTCGGAACAGCAGAATGTGGTGAAGACGTTACAGAAAGAGCAGCGTTCCATCCAGAGCATTATTGCCCAGCAGAAAAAGAAGGATGCTGCCCTGAATGCACAGATTGACCGTTTGATAGCCGAGGAGGTGGCTCGCCAGAAGGCGCGTGCTGCCGCGGAGGCCAAACGTCGTGCCGAAGCTGAAGCAGCCAAGAAGCGTGCTGCTGAACAGGCTCGAAAGCGAGCAGAGGAAGCCCGTAAGAAGGCCGAGGAGGAAGCACTGGCTGCTAAGACCAAGGAGGCCCGTGAGGCAGCTCGTCGTCGAGCTATGGAGCACGCCAAGGAAGAGGAGAATGCCCGTAAGGCAGAGGAAGCAGCGCGTAAGGTTGAGCAGACGTTGCTGACACCTGCCGAGGACTTGCGTATCAGTGGAAGCTTCGAGAGCAATCGCGGTCGTCTGCCCATCCCTGTTACTGGTCCTTATCGCATCGTCAGCCACTTCGGACAATATAATGTGGAAGGTCTGCGTAATGTGACCCTCGACAATAAGGGTATCAACATCCAGGGAGAACCGGGAGCACAGGCTCGTAGCATCTTCGATGGAGAGGTCAGTGCTGTGTTCAGCTTCGGTGGTACAGTGGTGGTCATGGTGCGTCACGGCAGCTATATCTCCGTGTACTGCAACCTGTCCAGCGTCAGTGTCCGTCGTGGTCAAAAGGTGTCTATCCGTCAGCCTCTGGGCCGCATCGGACAAGACAACATCCTACAGTTCCAACTCCGTCGTGAAACGTCGAAACTGAATCCGGAGAGCTGGCTGGGAAGATAAAGGCGACTTTGTCGCCAAATGAGAAATGAGAAGTGAGAAATGAAGAATGAGAAATGAGTTCCAACCCAAGTAATAAAGCTTAGTGAATATCATTTCTCATTTTTTCCGCGAATATCATTTCTCATTTTTCATTTGCATTTCTCATTTCTCATTTCTCATTTAATCAAATTGCAATATGTTTCTATGGCATTTGCAATTTCACTTATGCAAATGAACTCGTCCGCGGAGTGGCTTCGACTGCTTTCTCCTGGTCCCAGTTTCATCGATAGGAATGGCATCAGTGCCTGATCACTTAGCGTGGGGGATCCAAAGGGTACCATGCCCATCTTGATACATTTCTGTACCAGGGGATTGCCTATTGGAATATGTGAGGATGACAAACGGAAGGAGCGGGCTTTCAGCTCGCTTTTCTTCATGTGTTTTTGCAGGAAGGCAAACAGGTATTCGTTCTGATAGTATTCATTGGTACGCACGTCAATGACGAAGTGGCATTCGTCGGGCACCACGTTATGCTGGGTACCGCTGTTAATCACAGTAACCGTCATCTTGGTGGCTCCGAGCAGGGGGCTCTCTTTCCTAAAACGGTAGTCGCGCAGCCATACCAGGTCATCAAGGGCTTCATAGATGGCATTCACTCCTTCGTTGCGGGCAGCATGTCCGCTCTTTCCGCGAGCCACACCGTCAATGACCATCAGTCCCTTTTCAGCAATGGCGGGTTGCATGCCTGTGGGCTCACCCACGATGGCTACGTCTATCTTGGGCAGATGGGGCAGTACCATCGAGAAGCCGTTTGTGCCACTCACCTCCTCTTCGCAAGAAGCCAGATACATCACGTTATATGTCCCGTTCTGCGAGGTTTTGTCTCGCAATATCCGATACACCTGCAACAGGCTCACCAGCCCCCCTCCGCAGTCGTTGGCTCCCAGTCCATAAAGGCGGTCGCCCTCAATGGTCGGGGTAAACGGGTCGTGTGTCCACGTAGCCACTGGCTTCACGGTGTCAATGTGTGCATTGAGCAACAGGGTTGGCTTCTCGGGGTTTAGGTCTTCCTGGATGAGAACATTGTTCCCGATTCGCTGGAAAGGCATTCCCCATTTCCCGATGAAATCGCATAAAATGTCGGCAGCCTGCGTTTCTTCGCGACTAACCGACGGAGTCTTGATGAGCTCCATCAACAACTCCACCGCATCGTTTGTATATTGCTTTATGTCCATAACTGATGCAAAGTTACGAAAAGTCGAGAGCAAAACAAAAGAATTAATTCTTTTTTTGCCGAGACGAAGTGACTTCGCGACTTTTGTTGCAAAGATAATAATTTTTTCATACCTAGATGGTACATTTCTTCATTTTTCATTTAAATTTCTCATTTCTTAGACCTAAAGGTACTAAGCGACTTCGTCGGTTACTCATTTCTTAGACCTAAAGGTACTAAGCGACTTCGTCGGTTACTCATTTCTCATTTCTTTCATTTTCAAAGCTCATGGTACATTTCTTCATTTTTCATTTAAATTTCTCATTTCTCATTTCTCATTTCTCATTTATTATTCGTACCTTTGCACCTAATTAATATATAAAGGGAGAAAGTTATGCAGACTAATTGCCACATGTCAGTGCTGGTGCACGAACAAGCAAAGAAGTATGGTGACCGCGAAATGCTGATTTATCAGGACTTTGGCGGAAAGGAGTGGAAATCATTGTCTTGGAACCAGGTTTCAGCGACCGTCAAACAGGTGTCTAATGCCCTGTTGAACCTCGGTGTGAAGCCTCAGGAGAACATTGGTATATTCTCACAGAACTCAGTACAGTATATTGAGTGCGACTTTGGAGCATGGGGTATCCGTGCAGTAACCATACCTTTCTATGCTACCAGCTCTGAGCAGCAGATACAGTTCATGGTGAACGATGCCAAGGTGCGCTTCCTCTTTGTAGGCGAGCAGGAACAGTATGAAAAGGCGCGTCGTGCCTTCTCACTCTGCCCTACGTTGGAACGTATCATCGTCTATGATCCCATGGTGCATATCTCCACTCATGACCCTAACGCCATCTATTTCCACGACTTCCTGAAACTCGGTGAGAACCTGCCCCGTCAGACCGAAGTGGAGAAGTTACAGCAAGAGGCCTCCTTCGACGATATTGCCAACATCCTGTACACCAGTGGTACGACAGGAGATTCCAAGGGTGTCATCCTGACGCATGGACAGTTCCATGCAGGCTTTGAGGCCAACGACAAGTGCGTGCCTGTAGGTGAAAAAGACCGTGTCATGAACTTCCTGCCCTACACCCATATCTTCGAGCGTGGATGGGCTATTTTGTCGTTGACGGAAGGTGCCACCATGATTGTGAACACCCATCCTCAGGACGTACAGCAGGCCATGCGTGAGACCCATCCCACCTGTATGTCTGCAGTGCCCCGCTTCTGGGAAAAGGTATATATGGGTGTGATGGATAAGATAGAACATTCCAGTGCTATGCAGCGTAAGCTGTTCCGTCATGCACTGGCTGTAGGTCGCAAGCATAACATCGAATACCTCAGCCGGGGTAAGAAGCCCCCTGTGGCTCTGCACCTGGAGTATGAGATGCTGAACCGCACCGTCTTCTCGCTGGTACGTAAGGAACTGGGACTGGAGAATGCCCATTTCTTCCCCACAGCAGGAGCAGCCGTCTCAGAGCATGTCGAGGAATTTGTCCATTCCATCGGTATCAACATGATTGTAGGCTACGGCCTCACAGAGTCGTTGGCTACGGTGAGCTGTAACCATCTGGGCAAGCCCTGGACGGTAGGCAGTGTCGGTATTCCCATCGAGGGCATCAGCATCCGCATTGGAGAGAACGACGAGGTATTGCTGAAAGGCCCGACGATTACCCGCGGCTACTACAACCGTGAGGACCTGACCAAGGCAGCCTTTACGGAGGACGGCTATTTCAAGACGGGTGATGCCGGTTATATGAAGGATGGCGAGCTCTTCCTGAAGGAACGCATCAAGGACCTCTTCAAGACCTCCAACGGAAAATACATCGCACCTCAGATGATTGAGTCGAAGCTGTTAGTCGATAAGTTCATCGACCAGATAGCCATCATAGCCGATGAGCGCAAGTTCGTCTCAGCCCTCATCATCCCCGTCTATTCGCTGCTGGAAGAGTACGCTCGTGAGCATAACATCCCCTTCAAGGACCGCGAGCAGCTCTGTGCAGACCCCCGCATCATCCAGATGATGAAGGAGCGCATCGACACCCTGCAGCAACAGCTGGCCCACTACGAGCAAGTCAAGCGCTTCACCCTGCTGCCTCACCACCTGTCGATGGAGAAGGGAGAACTCACCAACACACTCAAGATTCGTCGCCGCGTTCTCAATGAAAACTATAAGGAACAAATCGAGAAAATGTATCTCGATTAGTTCCAAATGAGAAATGAGAAGTGAGAAATGAGGAATGTAAATGAAAAATGAGAAATGTCCGATTCGCGAGATAACATTATTGTAGAAAAATCTGAAAGGTTCGCCGACAGGATTGCCAAGATGTATAGATATCTCTCAGAGAAGAGACAGGGTGATAAGGATATGCTCAAACAAATTGTCCGTAGCGGAACCAGTGTTGGCGCGAACGTGTCCGAGGGACAATATGCTCAAACGAAGGCCGATTTTCTCACCAAAATGACAATTGCTCTGAAAGAGGCAAACGAAACTCGTTTCTGGCTCAAACGACTATATGCATTCGGATCACTCAGTGAAAAAGAGTATGAATCCATCATTAAAGATAGCGAAGAACTCATAAGTATATTGACAATAATTACCAAAACAACCAAGGAGAATTTAAAGAATGGAGGAAAGTTGTGATGTGGAGTGCGTAAAGAGGGTGGATATCATTTCTCATTTCTCATTTGCATTCCTCATTTCTCACTTCTCATTTCTCATTTAAGATTATGATCACATCCGACCAACTAAAAGACGTTCTTGACCGCGCTGACGCGTTGTACAAGTACCTGAAGATAGACGAGAAGAAGATGGAGTACGAGGAGGAGGATCTTCGTACTCAGGCTCCCGATTTCTGGGAAGACCAGAAACGTGCAGAGGAGCAGATGAAGAAGGTAAAGGGCATCAAGAAGTGGCTCGATGGCTATCAGGCTGTGCGTACAGCTGCTGACGAGTTGCAACTGGCCTTCGACTTCTATAAGGAGGAGATGGTCACGGAGGAAGAGGTGGAAAACGGCTACAAGACAGCCATCCGCCTGATAGAGGACCTTGAGCTGAAGAACATGCTTCGCCAGAAGGAGGACCCCATGGAAGCTGTGCTGAAGATCAACTCCGGTGCTGGTGGTACCGAGGCACAGGACTGGGCCCAGATGCTGATGCGTATGTACCAGCGATGGGCTGAGGCGCACGACTATAANNACTATAAGGTGTCTATCGCCAACCTGCAGGATGGCGATGAGGCCGGTATCAAGAGTGTCACCATGCAGATTGAGGGTGGTGAGTTCGCTTACGGCTACCTGAAGAGCGAGAATGGTGTTCACCGTCTGGTGCGTGTGTCACCTTATAACGCACAGGGTAAGCGCATGACCTCTTTTGCCTCTGTCTTCGTCTCTCCCTTGGTTGACGACACCATCGAGGTGTATGTGGACCCAGCCAAGCTGTCGTGGGACACCTTCCGCAGCTCTGGAGCAGGTGGTCAGAATGTGAACAAGGTGGAGTCTGGTGTCCGTCTGCGCTATTGGTACACCGACCCCGATACCGGTGAGGAAGAGGAAATCCTCATCGAGAACACGGAGACGCGCGACCAGCCTAAGAACAAAGAGCGTGCTATGGCTCTGCTCCGCTCCCAGCTCTACGACCGTGCCATGCAGAAACGCCTGGAGGCACAGGCTAAGATAGAGGCAGGCAAGAAGAAGATAGAGTGGGGCAGTCAGATCCGTTCCTACGTCTTCGACGACCGTCGTGTCAAAGACCACCGCACCAACTACCAGACCTCCGATGTCGATGGTGTGATGGACGGTAAAATCGACGATTTCATCAAGGCATACCTGATGGAATTCCCTTCGTCTGATGACGAATGAAATTCCAAATGAGGAATGAGAAGTGAGAAATGAGAAATGACGGGCCTTTGGTCCTAAATGAAAAATGAACAATGAACAAGATTAATAATAGAATAATATCAAGATAAATAATAACCACGAGTTGTGAGATGATTGAGAAAGAGAACTGCATTTCTCATTTTTCATTTGCATTTCTCATTTCTCACTTCTCATTTCTCATTTAAAACTAAGTATTATGAACAAAAAAGTAAATGCCAAGAAAGAAGCTTGGGAGAAGAAACAGGAAGAGAAAGGTAAGAAAGTAGTAGCATGGATCTTTGGCGGACTCATCGTCCTCGCCATTATCTATCTCATCTGGACATTCTCCATGATGGCGTAAGAGGTGCTTCGCACCAAATGAGGAATGAGAAGTGAGAAATGAAGAATGACGGGCTTTGCCCTAAATGTCAAATGAGAAATGAGTTCCACCCAAGCAATAATGCTAGAGCGAATATCATTTCTCCCTTGGTGCGAGTATCATTTCTCATTTCTCATTTGCATTTCTCATTTCTCATTCCTCATTTCTCATTTAATGATGTACTATGCTTGAAATCGAACGCAAATTCCTTGTCCTCGACGACTCCTACAAGCAGTTGTCGTACAACAGTAGTCACATCGTGCAGGGTTACATTTGTAGCGCGCGTGGCAGGACGGTGCGTGTACGTATAAGAGATGTACGCGCGTACCTTACTATTAAAGGACCTAGTGAAAATAACGGATTGTCCCGTTATGAGTTTGAACGCGAGATTCCTCTGGATGATGCGCAGCAGATGATGCGTTTCTGCGAGCCAGGCATCATTGACAAGACTCGCTGGCTCGTAAAGTCGGGACCTCATACCTTCGAAGTAGATGAGTTTCATGGCGAAAACAACGGTCTTGTAGTAGCCGAGGTGGAGCTCTCCAGTGAGGAGGAAGCTTTTGAAAAACCCCATTTCATCGGAAAAGAGGTCACAGGTGACCGTCGTTACTACAATAGTCAGTTGCGTGCTAACCCCTATTGTAACTGGCCTAAGTGATTTCTCACCTCTTTTAACATGTTTTCCTAGGTGTAAATTTCGTTAAAAAACCTTTATTGTTTTTCGCTTTCTACCGAAATTTTCTTACCTTTGTCATTGGCTTTTATCAATAACAATGACGTGTAAGAGACATTTTGTAGGAATAGCGGCTATGCTTTATAGCCTGTTGGGAGTTGCAGCAGCGCAGCTTCCCGATTCCCTCTTGACTTTTGATAAAGCCTACTATTACAATATTGTTGATATGCCGAAGTCGCTTCAGATTGTGCAGACCATGCGCGATAGGAAGATGGCTGCCGACTGGGAACTGGACAGGGCCGAGGCCAACCTCTGGAGTCTTGACCGCCATTACTACAAGGCTTTGAAGCTTTACCAGAAGGTGTTGGATAATCCCGAGGCTAACAAATCGTGGGAAGAAGAGTTGAGTACCCTTTTCCTGGCCTCCTACTGCTATGAGAAACTTAGTGACGAGCGACACCTCTCCAAGTTGGTGCTCAGGATGCGTGATTTGGCTCAGGAGCACGATGCCAAAGAGTATCTGTGTATGACAGAATATGTTCGTGGCAGGCGTATTTATATGATGGGTCGGAAGGAGGAAGGCTATGCCATCAGTTTGCAAGCCGCAGAGGATATGA
>LXOW01456866.1_pt1 | contig 18466 bp, 18 predicted proteins | sample 1368591 | NCBI WGS metagenome assembly LXOW01 (sample SAMN04884650, study PRJNA319009) | bovine gut metagenome | isolation source: Cow rumen | host: Bos taurus | place: Italy: Legnaro (PD) | collected 2014-07-09
CCGGGAAAACCATATTCCTTCCCGGAGATGGTTCTTACGGGCTTTATTGGTCTTCCACATTGTACAGCGATACCAGAATGGCCTGGACGTTATACTGGAACAGCCATAGCCTGAAAATGCGGGCCGAAAACGGCCGTTGGGATGCTTTCCCCGTCCGTCCCGTCATGCCAAAAGAGTAATTGATTATCTTTGCCCCTGAGATGGAAGTGGACAGCCTGCATCTTCCGAGGAACTGAGCGAACTGAGATTCGCTCATTCCGACGGTCCTGTAGGCAGCCATAAGTGCCAGATGCTGCTCCATATCATAGGAGCGGAAGAGATCCTGTGCTGCCGAGAGCATGGCAGTGATATCCATCACACGCAAGGATGCTTATACACTGGCACCCCTTTCGGGCCGTCGTGATAAATCAGCCCAAAAGCGTGTTTAACGAACTGGTAGTACAGAAGCGAGTATCTGTTATATACGCACCTTTAAGCGGTTCTCCTTCATGAAGGAAAAGAAAGTCGGGAAACGCGCCGGCTTACAGATAGGAAAGAATCAGGTTGGCCAGTTCTTCTTCGTTGTGGCCGTCGGCACGCAGGGCGACATCGTAGTTCCTCGCGTCGTAACGGCTTACGCCGGCATAGCGGGACACATAGTTCTCGCGGGCCTTGTCAATCTTCCGGATGACAGAAACCGCTTCTTCCTCGGACAGATTCTGTTTCTTCATGATCCGGTCCACGCGATACGGAAGGGACGCGGTAATGAGGACGTTCATCTTGTTGGGATGATCCTTGAAAACGAAGAAGCCCAGGCGGCCGGCAATCACACAGGAGCCCATCTGGGCAAAGCCTTTCAGGATTTCCACCTCCGACTTGAAAATATCGTCCGTAGTGACGCGGACGTTGAAGTCCCGCGTATAACTCGGGTCCAGGCCCAGCGCACGGGCAGAAGGCATCGGGGCCACGCAACTGACGATATCGTCCAGCCAGTTCCACTTCTTCCCTTTCAGGTCCTCGATACGGTCCGCACTCAGGCCGAACTGCTCTTCCAGCGAGGCGAGCAACTGCTTGTCGCAATAACGGGCCTGCAGCGTTTCGGCGATGATATCACCGACAGTATGACCGCCGGAGCCTACCTCGCGGCTGATGGTAATGACAAAAGGTTCTTTCGTATTCATATGACAAAGATAGCGATTATTTCATTTTCTGCACACGGAGCGCGATGTTTTGCCGGAGACAATCGCTGTAGAGCCAGGGCTCGCAACTGTGGATGTCGCCGACATTGATCAGGTTCCGGTAAGGCGGGTACTCGGAGCCGCTGTAACCGCTGACCACAAGGACGTGATTCTCCGGCGACAGCGTGACCGTAATGGTATCGTGAAGGATGGCGGGTGTGGCATCGACGTGCCAGTTTACCGGATTGATGGCAAAACAACTGCCCGCAATGACGGATTTCACGTATTTCACATCCTTCACCGTATTGTAGCAGATGGTCACTCCCGTATCGTCAGCCCCGAGCGCGGGGCGGATATGGGAACAGGCGGCCGTATCGCGCGGCGTCACCTTATAGCCCAATACATAGGCGGCGGCGAGATGCGCGTATGTCCCATCGCTGATATGCTTGAGCAGTTCCACCACGGCTTTCCCGCCCTGGCTGAAACCGGCGATGACGAGCGGCCGCGCCGTATCCCGCTGTTGCTGAAAGGCATCGAAAGCGTCGCAGACATCCTGCATCGCCAGCTGCGTACGGCGTTGGATCAGACCTTCCCGCTGCGGCACCCAGGCATCGATGGTCGCGTGCCGGTAAAAGGGTGCATAAAAGCGGTTGCCCGGCGCCATATAGCCGGCTATGCGGTTGATTTCGCGCGACATACGCTCCCGGTGTTCCGGATTCCAGACATCGGCGTAATGGCAGATGCGGCCATCCGCGGTCTTCCAGTCCTCCTCCCAGGTCGATACGACATAGAACACGTCGGCGCCCGTACCGTCTGGATCGCCGTCCTGCGTAATCCACATCGTCGAATCCGCATAATCCGGAGGCAGCGGAACGTAAACCCGGGCACAGGAGGCCAGGGCCAGCGTGCCGGCTAACAGCAGCGGAAAGAAGCGGATATGCACTATACGATTCCGGAAAAGCCCAGGAACGCCATCGCCATGATACCTACGGTGATAAAGGCGATAGGAAGGCCCTTGAAGGCCTTGGGAACGTCGTTGCCCGCCAGTTGCTCGCGCATACCGGCAAACAGCACCATCGCCAGCCCGTAGCCCAGCGAAGTCGCCAGGGCATAGACCGTCGCCTCGCCGAGGTTCATCAGGTGCGCCGCACCGCCGAAACTGAACTCCTTGCTCACCACGGTAATCGCCACGCCCAGCACCGCACAGTTGGTGGTAATCAGGGGCAGGAAGATACCCAGGGCCGCATACAGCGAGGGGCTGGTCTTCTTCAGCACGATCTCCACCATCTGCACCAGGGCCGCAATCACCAAAATGAAGGAAATGGTCTGCAGGAACTCCAGTCCGAGGGGAACAAGCAGGTAGGTATTGAGCAGATAGGTCACCACCGTCGCCAGGGTAATCACGAAGCAGACGGCGCCGGACATACCGGTAGCGGTGGACAGGCGGCTGGAAACCCCGAGGAACGGGCAGACGCCCAGGAACTGCGCCAGGACGATATTATTGACGAAAATCGCCGATATGATAATCAGAAAATACTCCATAACGCGTTACTTCTTTGCCAGTTTGTTAAACAGCACCATCAGGTAACCCATCACCAGGAAGGCGCCCGGCGCCATCACGAAGGCGAGGATTCCGTCTCCGGCGAGGAATTTCCAGCCGAAAACGGAGCCGCTGCCCAGGATTTCACGGACGATGCCGATGACGGTCAGCGACAGCGTAAAGCCGATGCCGATGCCGATACCGTCAAGCGCACTGTCAAGCGCGCCGTTCTTGCCGGCAAACGCTTCGGCGCGGCCCAGCACGATGCAGTTCACCACGATCAGCGGAATGAACAGGCCGAGCGTCGCATACACCTGCGGCACATACGCCTGCATCAGCAGTTGCAGTACGGTCACGAAGGTCGCAATCACGACGATATAGACCGGAATATGCACTTTGTCCGGCACCATCGGGGCGATGAGCGAAATGACGATATTGCTCAAAATCAGCACGAACATCGTCGCAAGGCCCATTTCCAGGCCGTTCATCGCGGATGTCGTGGTCGCCAGCGTCGGGCACATGCCGAGCACCAGCACGAAGGTGGGATTCTCCTTGACGAGTCCCCGGGTAATGATCGAAAACTTGCTCATTGCTGATCCTCCTGGATTTTGGCGACGGCCCGCACGGCGCAGGCAACCGCTTCCGCATAGGCGCGGGAGGTGATGGTGGATGCGGTAATGGCGTCAAGATCGCCGCCGTCCTTGCGGACTTTCAGCGTCCTGGCCGCCGTATCGAAGCCCTTGAACTGGTCGATGAAATGCGCATCGGTTTCGCACTTGGCGCCCAGGCCGGGGGTTTCGCTGTGCGCGAGGACGCGGGTGGCGTGCACCACTCCCCCGGGCTCTACGCCGACAAGCAGCGTCAGCGGGCCACCGAAGCCGCCCACGGTCGATTTTACCGCCCAGCAGACGACCGCCGTATCGCGCGTCTGCTCATAGTATTCATAGGTTTTGCCGTCCAGTTCGACGGTCTTCGCTTCGGGTTTGACCTCCCCTTCGGCGGGCAGGACGACGCTGAGCGCCTCCAGCAGAGCCTTGCGGGAAGCCTCCTCGATAGGTTCCTTGGTCACGGCATAGACGCCGCCCAGAATGGCGGAGCAGACCAGGCAGACGCCGGTCAGGCACGCGGCCATGTTCAGCAGATTGGATTTAGCCGCCATACTCAAGCCCTCCCGTATTTGCGCGCGTGGAAAGCGCGGTTAATGAGCGGCACGGCGCAGTTCATGATGAGAATCGCGAAGGACATACCCTCGGGATAAGAACCGAAATAACGGATCATCATCACGATCAGGCCGATACCGATACCGTAAACGACACCGCCCCAGGTGCTCATCGGCGAAGTGACATAATCCGTCGCCATAAAGAAAGCGCCCAGCAGCACGCCACCGGTCATGATATTGAACACGGGGCCGGTGTACACCGCCGGATTGGCCAGATAGAAAATACCGGAAATCAGGGCCACGGTGCCGATAATCGACAGCGGAATCCAGGGTTTCACGACCTTCCGGCAAAGCAGGTAGATGAAGCCGATCAGCAGCAGGCTGGCGGAAAGTTCACCCGCGCTGCCGCCGATGTCGAAGAACAGGCGGTGATTNNCCCGCCGCCACCAGCGCATCCATACCGCCCTCGCCGTACACGCCCAGCAGGGTGGCACCGGAAATGGCGTCCGTCGCATGAAGGAAGCCGGGCGTCGCCGTCCAGTCCGTCATCTGCTGCGGGAAGGAAATCAACAGGAATACGCGCGCGGCGATAGCAGGATTGAACAGGTTCTGTCCAAGACCGCCGAAACTCATTTTCGCGACGCCGATGGCAAAGAGCGCACCGAGCACCGCAATCCACCAGGGCGTACTGGAAGGCAGGTTCATCACCAGCAGCAGGCCCGTCACGGCAGCGGAAAGGTCCCCGACGGTGGAAGGCTTGTTCAGCATCCACTTTGTAATGGCCCACTCAAACAGCACGCAGGCCGTCACGCCTACGGCAAGCAAAATCAGTTCAGACCAGCCATACACCAGGACGGAAAGGATTTCCGCCGGGGCCAGCGCGATGAGCACGTCCCGCATAATTTTCTGCGTGGACGCACCGCTGCGGATGTGGGGGCTGGGAGATATCAGTAATTTTTCCATAACGGGGCTATTGTTTTTTCGCCGCGGCACGGGCGCGGATGGCGCCAATCACCTGGCCTTTGGCAATACGGAAACGGTCCAGCAGCGGAATGTTGGCCGGACAGGAATAAATGCAGCAGCCGCACTCGATGCAGTCCTGGACCGCATTCGCTTCAAGCGCCTCCAGGTCATTCGCCTTGCAGAGACGGTTCAGCAGGAACGGCTCCAGGCCCATCGGGCAGGCATCGGCGCAACGGCCGCAACGGATGCAGGCGGACGCCTCCTTGCGGACGGTGTCCTGTGCATCGAGGTACAGCACGGAAGAGGAACCCTTGACCGTAGTGGCATCGACATTGGCGATGGCCTTGCCCATCATCGGGCCGCCGCTCACCAGTTTGGCAGCACCTTCCGGGACGCCGCCCGCCTGTTCGATGATGAACGACAGCGGCATTCCGATGCGATACAGATAATTGTGCTGCCTTTCGGCGGGAAGCATCGCTCCCGTAACGGTCAGGACATTGGTAATCAGCGGTTTGTTCTTCTGCACCGCTTCATAGACGGCCAGCGAAGTGCCGACATTCTGCACCACGGCGCCGGCATCGATGGGAAGGGCGCCGGATTTCACCTCGCGCCGCATCACCGCCGCAATCAACTGCTTTTCCCCGCCCTGCGGGTATTTCTTGCGCAGCACGGCGACCTCGATACCCTGCAGGCCGAGTTCGGCAATGGCCGCGCGCATCACTTTCACCGCTTCCGGCTTGTTTTCCTCGATGCCCACGACGCAGCGGCAGCCGCCGAGTGCCTTCTGCATCAGCGCAGCGCCGATCAGGATTTCCTTCGGGCGCTCCAGCATAATGCGGTAATCGCTGATCAGATAGGGTTCGCACTCCGTTCCGTTCAGAATCAGGCATTCCGCCGTCTTGCCCGGAGGGGGCGCCAGTTTCACGTGGGTCGGGAAGGTGGCGCCGCCCAGACCCACCACGCCGCAGGCTTTGATCTTTTCGATGATGGCGGCGGGATCGTCGGGAATGGCGGTCACGAGCGTATCGCTCAAGTCGATGCCTTCCATCCATTCATCCCCTTCCACCGCAATCTCCACGTGAGGCACCCAATTGCCCGCGAGGTCCTTGCGGGGCGCCACGGACTTGACCGTACCGGAAACCGGAGAATGTACGAAGGCGGAGATGAAACCGCCCGGCTCCGCGATGACCTGTCCGGTCTTTACGCTGTCCCCTGCCGCGACGATGGGTTTGGCCGGAGCGCCAAGGTGCTGGGCCATCGATACATAAACGACCGAAGGAAGAGGGAGTACTTCGATGGGGCGGTCCGCTGCGAACTTGCTGTCGTGCGGATGCACGCCGCCGATGGGAAATGTGATCTTACGCATTGGCTGCCTCCTTTCTCTTGCGTATCCTTTCCTTGACGGCCTCCTTGTCGAGCGGCTTGGGGAAGCCTACGCCGTGGATGGAACCGGTCGGGCACATCGCCTCGCACTCGCGGCAGAGTTTGCACTTGGTGAAGTCGATGTAGGATACATTGTTTTCAAATACGATGGCGCCGTGCGTACAGGTGCGGAAGCACATTCCGCAACCGATACAGGCATTGGCGCAGGCCTTCTTCGCCACCGGGCCCTTGTCGCGGTTGCGGCAGGCCACGAACTCACGCATTCCGCGCGGTCCCTTGGCCCGCAGTTCCAGCAAGGTACGGGGGCAGGCCTTCACGCAGGCCCCGCAGGCGGTACATTTTTCTTCGTCGATTTCGGGAAGAAGGGTCTCCGGGTTGATGTGCAACGCACCGAAGGCACAGGCCGCCTCGCAGTCGCCGCAGCCCAGACAGCCGTAGACGCAGAGTGTATCGCCGCTGTAAAGGGAAGCCTTCACGCGGCAGGATTTGAGCCCGTCGTACACATTCACGCGGGGACGCGCTTCGCAGGTGCCGTTGCAGCGGAGTACCGCCACCTGGGGCGCCTTCTCCTGCAGTTCCATCCCGAGGATGGCGGCGACCTGCTTCATTACCGCATTCCCGCCGACAGGGCAGAAATGTTTTTCAAGGTCCGGTGCCGTTACCGCCGATGAAGCGAAGGCGCGGCAGCCGGCATAGCCACAGCCACCGCAGTTGGCGCCCGGAAGCGCCTTTTCAATCTCATCGATGCGGGGATCCTCCTCCACCTTGAATTTCTTGGCGATGAAGAAAAGGACCACGGCAAGCACCAGTCCCAGTCCCGAGAGGATTAAAATCGTCCAGAGGATTGAACCAGTCATTGCTTTTGTGTTATTGGAGTAATGTAAAACGAATATTCGTTACGCAGACGGTCCCGGAAAAGACGCAGGACCAGATAATAAAACGCCACGGCGCCGAGTGCCCAGAGACCGGCGGCAAGTTCCTGCACGCCGAGGGCGGTCAGCCCCAGCAAAACGGCCAGCAGGACGGCCAGGGGCAGCACATAGGCCAGCCACACCGCCTTGAAGCCCATTGTCCGGCGGAGGACCAGGTTGACCTCGTCCCCTTCCCGGAAAAAAGTATAATGCCGCGTAGGGAGTTCCACCGCCTTTTTCCGCAGTTCCGCCATCCCGCAGAGGGCCGCGGCGTGACAACTGCCGCAGGCGGACTCGGAAATGATTTCCACCGTCGTGAATTCCGGCGTCAGGGAAACAATACGCCCCTTATGTGCGACATCCCCTCCTACCATGCTTCCGTGCTGTTGTTCATCGAGGACTCGACCATACGGCCCGCCTGGACGTCCAGGGCATCCTCGGTATCCATAAACTTGACTTCCGTATTGCGGAAGACCATATCGATGTCGCAGGTCTCGCCGTTACGGTGCTTGGCGATGATAATCTGCGCGCGGCCGCGGTCTTCTTCGCTCTCCGAAAGCCCCATATAGTCCGGGCGATGGATGAAGAGCACCATATCCGCATCCTGCTCGATGGAGCCGGATTCGCGCAGGTCGCTCAGAATCGGCTTTCCGTTGCCGCCCTGCCGCTGCACGGACTGGCGGGACAACTGGGAAAGGGCGATGATCGGGATATCCAGTTCCTTCGCCGTCGCCTTGAGGGTACGGGAAATCGCCGCGACTTCCTGCTCGCGCATGCCGCGCAGTTCCGCGGGACCCTGGATCAACTGCAGATAATCCACGACGATGAGGCGTACGCCCTTGTTTTTCACGAGGTTCTTGGCCTTGGTGCGGAATTCCATCAACTGGATGGAAGGCGTGTCGTCGATATAGAGCGGAGACTCCATCAGGCGCTTGAGGCGGTAATCCAACTGCTCCCACTCGTAATTTTCGAGTTTGCGCATTCCCTTGATCTTGTCCGCGCCGAGACCGGACTCGCTGGTCATCAGACGCTTGACCAACTGCAAGGCGGACATTTCCAGCGAGAAAAAGGCCACGGGCATCCTGGCGTCCACGGCGGCGTTCCTCGCCAGGTTCAGCGCGAAAGCGGTCTTACCGACGGAAGGACGGGCGGCCAGGATGATGAGGTCCGAACGCTGCCAGCCCATCGTCACCTTGTCCAGGGAGCGGAAGCCCGACGGGACGCCGCTCAAGCCTTCCTTCCCCTGCTGCTCCTGGATATCCGCCATCGCCTCGTTGATGAGACTGCCGATGTCCTGGACTTCCTTGCGGATATTGCTGCGGATGGCGTCGTACACCTTGGTCTGCGCCTCGTCGATGAGGACGTCCACGTTCACGGAATCGTCATAGGCGTTCTTGAGAATGTGGATGGAAGCGCTGATCAGGTCCCGCTGGATGGTCTTCTGCTTGAGGATGCCGATATAGGACTCCATATGCGCCGCGGCACCCACCTTCAGCGAAAGGTTGGTCAGCGCGACGGGGCCGCCCACGGCTTCCAGGTTGCCGAGCGACTTGAGCCGGGTGCTGACGGTGATGATATCGATGGAGACGTGCTCGCTGACGAGTTTCGCCATCGCCTCGAAAATCATCCGGTGCCGAGGGTCGCAGAAACTGGATGCGGTCAGTTCCTCCATCGCCTGGTCCACGCAGGACGGCTCCAGGAGCATCGCACCGAGGACTCCTTCTTCGGCTTCAAGGGCTTGAGGAGGCACGTTGCCTATCTCAAGCCCCAGACTGGCGACATCCACGGACGACTCCGCCTTTCGCCGTTTCCTTGCAGGATCCGCAGCCATCAGAGCTGGTCGCTGACGATGATGCGGCCGCAGTGCTCACAGATGACCAGCATCTTGCCGGACGCGATGTCGATGAGCCGCTGCGGGGTGATGGTGTTGAAGCAGCCGCCGCAGGAGTTCTCATTGCAGACGGTCACCACCGCCAGGTGGTTGTGCACGCTGTCCTTGATGCGGTTGTAGGCACTGAGCGTACGCTCGTCGAGCGCGGCGGCCAGCGCATCCCGCTTCTCCACGAGACCGGCTTCCTCCTTCGAGGTGGATTCGACGATGCCCGCGAGTTCTTCGCGCTTCGCGGCAAGGTCCTGCTCGCGGACGGCGATTTTCTCGGAAAGCGCTTCGATATCGGCCTTGCGGGCTTCGATCGCGTCTTTCGCGTCGCCGATGTTCTTCTCGGAGATCTGGCGCAGGAGGCCCTGATTCTCGAGTTCCTTGTTGATGGAGTCGAATTCGCGGCTGTTGGAGATATTGTTCAGCTGCTGCTGGTACTTCGCGATGTCCGCGTCGATTTCAACGATCTGCTTCTTCTCCGACTCGATGCGCGCACCGTAGCCCGCAATGAGTTCTTCCAGATGCGCCGCCTTGGCCTGCAGCGCACCGACCTCGTCCTCGAGGACGGCGACTTCCGCGGGCAGGGAGCCGCGCAACTGGACCAGTTCTTCAATGGCGTTGTCCGCCTGCTGAAGTTGGTAGAGGGTTTTCAGTTTTTCCTGAACGGAAGCCTCCGAATCTGCAAAATTCTTCTGCAGGGACACGAAAGTTTCACGCTCGTCAATCATCGGTGCAAGCACCTTCTGGGTTTTCTTGGTGGTGGCCATTATCTTTTGAATTATATTTCAGTGTATATTAGAGGGCGAAGGTAACAATTTTTTCCGATACTTTCACAACATTTTCTTGATTTCCGTCAACTGTGCCCGAATGGCTTTGAGCGAATCGAGCACCTTGACCTCCGCCCCGACCTTCGCCTTGTCCGCGCTCATCGAACGCAGGGCGCCGTCCAGGGTCAGTCCCTTCTCCTTGACCAGGAAATGTACCTGTTTCAGGGCCTCGATGTCGGAGGCGGTGAACTGACGGTTGCCCTTCCCGCTGCGGGAGGGTTTGATGAATCGGGAGAAATAATTGGACCAGTATCGGATCAGCGATACGGGTTCCCCCAGCATTTCGGCCACTTCGCCGATGGAATAATACAATTTTTCCATACTAATCCAGTGATTGTCCGGTATTTGTCGTCATAAACAAGAGATTGGCATAATCCCAGGCGGAGACGTCCAGGAAGAAGAAATGCACCGGATCGAGGCGATGTCCCTCCCGCTCCACTTCATAGTGCAGGTGCGGGGCGAACGCCGCGCCGCTCATACCCAGCGTCCCGATGACCTGTCCGCTCCGCACGCGCTGTCCGCGCGATACGTAAATGTCGTCCAGATGCGCATAACGGGTCAGGTAGCCGCCCGCGTGGGCGATTTCCACGATATGCCCGGGCCCCGAACGCAAACGCGCCACCGCCCGTACGGTGCCGTCCGCCGCCGCCCGCACCAGCGTTCCGCGCAGAGCGATGAGGTCCAGCCCGCCGTGCATCATTTTCTTGGAATAGACGGGGCTGAACTTCTCCCCCACCGATGCACCGAACTGCGAGGTACGGAGGCTGTCCAGCGGCAGCCGCATCGGCGGAACCGTAAAGCCTTCCGCCCGCACGAGCGCCGTGATTTCCCGCAAGCAGGCGTCCACGGCCGCGCTGCGTTCCAGCAGAAGGTCCGCTTTCTCGCGGGTATAGCGCACGAGCCGGTGATTGGGAATCGTATCGTTTCCGAAAAGGAAATCCAGCGACGAGACGGGATCCGCCTGCGGAGCCGGAGCCTTGAAGATGCTCTGGAAGAGGGCGTCGTCCTGCTCGCGCAGGGCCTCCACCTCACCCTCCAGGACCCGTACCCGGCCCTCCAGTTGCGGGACGAGGGCGCTGTAGACGGCCGTCTCCCGGCGCAGGCGTTTCTGTGCCGCGCTGTCGTGCATCAGGGCATAGGCCAGGTAAATGAGCCCCGCAAGGCCCACCGACGCCAGAAAGATGAGAATGCCCCTTTTCATTGCAAATCCATAAAATTCATCGGGTTGACCGGCGCGCCCCTGTACCGCACCTCATAGTGCAGATGCGGGCCCGTGGACTTTCCCGTATTTCCCACCGTTCCGATCAGCATTCCGCGCTTGACGCGCTGCCCCTCGTGCACATACATCCGGTTGAGGTGCGCGTAGCGCGTCTTGTAGCCGAAGCCGTGGTCCACCGTCACCATACGGCCGTAGCCGCCGATATTGAAAGTCGCCTCTTCCACCACGCCGTCGCCGGTCACATAGACGGGACTCCCCCGGCGCATCGCGATATCCAGGCCCGCGTGCCCCTCCGAACCCCCGAAAACCGGGTCCGTCCGCCAGCCGAAGCGGCTGGAAAGGTGATAGTTGAGATCCGTGTCGATCGGCGGAATCGAAGGAAGGCAAAGTTGCATCTCGCCTGCCTGCGCGTGGATGCGGTGCAGATCCTCCAGCGCCCTGCGCTGCACATAGACCCGCTTGAAGAGACTGTCCAGGCGCGCGGAAAGCCGTTCTCCCTCATCGCCCTGCCCTTCCGCAGGCTGCCCCACGCGCTGCAGGGGCTCCATGCCATAGAGGGAGCGATAGACATAGTCGCTGCGTTCCTCGATGGTCAGCAGCCGCTCTTCGCAAGGGTCGATGCGGGCGTTCATCCATTCCACCTGGGATTTCATCCGGTCCAGGCGCAGCCGCATCACCGCCGTCTTGGGCGGCTCCAGACGCAGCAGCCCGAAATACAGCAACAGATACAACCCCGCAAGGCCGACAATCCAGGCGATATTCCGCATAATATGCAAAGATAGTTAAATTTCCGCAATTCCACCCGTCAGACGGGCGCGTTCCCTGCGGGAAGTGCCGTCGGGGGATGCGTGCCAGGTGCCGGGCTCGCGGAAACCGGCGAGGAAAGCCTTGACGTTCATCCGTTTCTTTCCGCCGAGTTGCAGGTCGGTCAGGGCCAGCGCCCCGTCCGCCGTCGCAATGGCAAAGTACGACTTTCCGTCGGAAAGCACGGTGCCGGCGGCCGCCTGCATCTCCACGGGCTGCGCATCGTAAATCTTGAGTTGGACGGGCTCGGCGCCCTCTTTTTCCAGCACCGTAAATGCGGCGGGATGCGGGCTGAGGCCGCGGATGAGCGCCAGCAGGTTCGCCGTGGTGTCGTTCCAGTCGAGGAAGCAGAGTTCGCGCGTCAGTTTCGGCGCAGGGTGAAGCACCTCTGAGCCCTGGATGAACGAACGCTGCACGCGAGTTTCGATATTGTGCTGCACAAGGCCGTCCACGGTCTGCAAGACCAGGTCCGCGCCGACGGGCATCAGTTTGTCGTGCAGGCTGCCGGCCGTCTCCCCCGCCTCGATACGGCATTCCTGACGGAGGATGATGCCGCCCGTATCGATATCCTTGTCAATCATAAAGGTCGTCACGCCGGTCAGGCGCTCCCCGTTGATGACCGCCCAGTTGATGGGCGCGGCGCCGCGGTACTGCGGCAAGAGGGCTGCGTGCAGGTTGAAGGTGCCGAGCCGGGGCATGGACCACACTTCTTCGGGCAGCATCCGGAACGCCACCACGACGAAGAGATCCGCCTTCAGGGCCCGCAGGCTGGCAAGAAATTCCGGATCTTTGAGTTTCAGGGGCTGCAACACGGGAATCCCGTGCGCCACCGCATATTGCTTGACCGCGCTCTCCCCTGCCTTGAGCCCGCGTCCGGAAGGCTTGTCCGCCACCGTCACCACGCCCACGATCTTATGGCGTGCCTGCACAAGCGCATCGAGGGGCGCCACCGCAAATTCCGGTGTTCCCATATAGACGATGCGCACCGGACGGAAGAATCCGGAAATCCGGCTCCAAAGCCTGCGGGAACCGCTTTTCAGCGCATCGCGGCCACTGGACAGCGAAGCGTCGTGCACCGCCTTCCAGGTCAGATATACGCCGATCGGCAACAGCACGTACGCCGAGATGAAGGCGCCCGTGAACGCGTCGATCGCGCCGTCCCGCGCCAGTTTCGTTCCGGAAATGTCCACCACCCAGTACAGCACGAAGAAAAGCACCGAAACGATGGCGCTCGTGCCCAGTCCGCCCTTTCGGATCAGCGCGCCGATGGGGGCGCCGATAAAGAACAGGATGAAACAGGCCAGCGCCTGCGCATATTTCTTCAGCAGTTCGATGTCCGCACGGTTGAGGTAGAAATTGTATTCGTAAACGTCTCGGTCATAGGAGCCGAGTTCGGAGGAAAGCCGTTCCGCGGCTTCCGAAGCCTTGCGCAGCGCGTCGATTTCATCCTCCATCTGCTCCCAGCGGCAGAAATTCTCCGCACGGAAGGTCTGCGTCGCATCGAAATGCGAAGCCGTATCCAACTGCGTCCGAAGGGCGAAGACCGGCGATGCGGCCATCGCACGGCAGTGCCGCTCCTGTTGCTCGCGGTTCAGGCGTCCCAGCGAATCCTGGAGCGAGCGCAACTGCTTGACGTTTTGCGACTTGATCTGGTCCCCGAAGCGGCTGGAATCGGATTTCTCGAAACTGTAATTCTTCAGGGGAATGACCAGGTCCTGGCGGTCGAAGGCGATGCGCTGGAGTTCCAGCGTCGTGTCCCGGTACTTCTTGACGTTGTTTTCCTGGTAGTTCGCGCCGTCGTAGAGCGTAAAGATCAGGTAATCCTTGCCCGGCGACATTTTCAGCAGCGCGGAATCGGCCAGCATCAGCGCCGTGTTGCCCTTGCCGCCCGTATGGTCATAGACCATCACCCCGTGCATGATGCCCGACTTGTCATCCTGGGCATCCACGCGCAGCATATAGCCCTCGATGCCCTCATAGAAGACACCGGAGGGAATCTTGATTTCCGATTTCGTGCGTCCTATATCGTCGCGCAGCGTGAAAATCTCGTTGTACGCCTTCGGGACAAGGTCGTTGCCCGCATAGAAGGCGAAGACACAGATGATGGCGGAAATGACCGTCAGCGGGGCCATGACGCGGATGAGCGAGATGCCGGCCGCCTTGATGGCCATCAACTCGTTGTTCTCCGCCATCTGGCCGACGGTCATCATCGAGGCGAGCAGGGTGGCCAGCGGAAGGGCAAGGGGCAGAATCGTACACGCCCCCCACATCATAAATTCCGCTATTACACTCAGGCTCAACCCCTTACCGACCAACTCGTCGATATAGAGCCAGAGGAACTGCATCATCAGCACGAACACCACGACTACGAGAATCGCGACGAAGGGCAGCAAAAATGCCTTGATGATGAAGCGGTCTAGTCTTTTCAAATCTGTTCAGCAAACAAATTCAGCGCGTCCTGGAGTCCCTGTGCGTTCTTGCCGCCTGCCGTGGCGAGACCGGCCTGTCCGCCGCCGCCGCCCTGGATGAAGCGGGCCGCACTCTTGACGAGGGCTACCGCATCCTTGCCGCCGGCCACGAGGTCCGCGCTGTACATCACCAGCAACTGCGGACGGCCTTCACTTTCGACCGCCGCCGCCACCGCCAGGTTGCTTTCCTCCTTCTGGAGCATCAGCAGCGCATTCCGGAGCATCGCCGCATCGGCGGAACCCTGCACCAGGACAAAGCGCATCCCGTTCTTGTCGCGCACCTTTTCGAGGATGCTGCGCTTGAGGGCGAGCGTCCTTTCCTTCACCAGTTCGTCCGCCATCTTCTTGTAGGTGGCGTTCTCCGCAAGGAGTTTACGGATGCCCGCAGAAAGGTCCTGCGCGTTGCCGAGCAGTTCCTTCGCTTCCTGGACGGCGCTTTCAAAGCCGTTCATGCGGTTCAGCGCCTCTTCGCCGGTCACCGCCTCGATACGGCGCACGCCCGCAGCGATCGCACTTTCGGAAACGATCTTGAATACGCCGATGTTGCCGGTGGCGGAGGTATGGCAACCGCCGCAAAGTTCGACGCTGTCCGCGAACTTGACGACGCGCACCTCATCGCCGTATTTCTCGCCGAAGAGGGCCATGGCGCCCATTTTCTGCGCTTCTTCCATCGTGGCGTGGCGGTTCTCCTCGAGCGGGCTGTTTGCGCGGATGAAGGCGTTCACGCGCGCTTCCACCTTGGCGGTCTGTTCGGGCGAGAGTTTCTCGAAATGCGAGAAGTCGAAGCGGAAATAGTTGTCGGTCACGAAGGATCCCTTCTGCTCGACGTGCCTGCCGAGAATTTCGCGCAAAGCCCTGTGCAGCAAGTGCGTACAACTATGATTATTGGCAATCTTGAGCCGGCGCGGGGCATTCACGATCAGGGTGAAAAGCCCGCTGCAGTCCGTCGGCAGTTTATCCGCGATGTGAATCGTCAGGTTGTTCTCCTTGACGGTATTGAGAATGGAGACTTTTTCTCCGTTTCCGGCCATGATACTGCCGGTATCGCCGACCTCGCCGCCCATCTCCCCGTAGAACGGAGTGCGGTCGAAGACCAGTTGGATCATCTCCTTGTTCTTCTGCACCACGGTACGCTGTTTCAGGAGGCGCGCGCCGTAGGTAACGGTCTCGTCATAGCCCGTGAACTCCACGCCTTCGCCTTCGTGATAGACGATCCAGTCGCCGAACTCGTTGGCGGTCGCATTGCGGGCACGTTCCTTCTGCTTTTCAAGTTCCACCTTGAAGCCCTCGAGATCCACCGTAAAGCCGTATTCGGCGGCGATGAGCTGCGTCAGGTCGATGGGGAATCCGTAGGTATCGTAGAGCAGGAAGGCGCTCTTGCCGCTCATCGATTTCTTGTCGGGATTCTTGGCCATGTAATCGTCGATGAGCCGGATGCCGTGGTCCAGGGTACGCAGGAACGCCAGTTCCTCTTCCTTGATGACGCTGATAATCAGTTTCTGCTGGCTGGCAAGTTCGGGATAGGCTTCGCCCATCTCCTCCACCAGTTGCGGCACAAGCCGGCACAGGAAGGGCTCGGTCATCCCCAGGAAGGTGAAGCCGTAACGCACCGCACGGCGCAGGATACGGCGGNNCCCGCCTTGACATTCGACGGCAACTGGCCGTCCGCAATCGAGAAACTGATGGCGCGGACGTGGTCGGCGATGACGCGCATGGCGATGGAGACCTTTTCCGACTCGCCGTACTTGTGTCCGGAGATGGTCTCGATCCGGCCGATCAGGCCCGTGAACACGTCGGTGTCATAATTGCTGTTCTTGCCCTGAAGCACCGCACAGAGCCGCTCGAAGCCCATTCCCGTATCGATGTTCTTGGCCGGGAGCAGTTCCAGCGAGCCGTCCGACTTGCGGTTGTACTGCATGAACACGAGGTTCCAGATTTCAATCACGTGCGGGTCGGACTTGTTCACGAGGTCGCGTCCCTCGATGCCGGATTTCTTTTCCTCCGGCGTGCGGATGTCGATATGGACCTCCGAGCAGGGGCCGCAGGGGCCGGTGTCGCCCATCTCCCAGAAGTTGTCGTGCTTGTTGCCGAGGATGATGTGGTCCGGACTCATATGCCTGAGCCAGGCCTGGCGGGCCTCCTCGTCGAGCAGGGTGCCGTCTTCCTCGCTGCCCTCGAACACGGTGGCGTAGAGCAGGTTCTTGTCAATCTTATAGACTTCCGTCAGCAGTTCCCAGGCCCAGTCGATGGCTTCGGTCTTGAAATAGTCCCCGAAACTCCAGTTGCCCAGCATCTCGAACATCGTATGGTGGTAGGTGTCGTGGCCTACTTCTTCGAGGTCGTTGTGCTTGCCGCTCACGCGCAGGCATTTCTGCGAATCGGCCGCGCGGTTGAATTTGGGGGCGTTGTTGCCCAGGAAAATATCCTTGAACTGGTTCATCCCCGCGTTGGTAAACATCAGCGTGGGGTCGTTTTTCAATACCATCGGTGCGGAAGGGACGATGGTGTGGCCCTTCTCCGCAAAAAAGTCCAGGAATTTCTTCCTGATTTCTTTTGAAGTCATATCTTGTCGTTTATATTCGAAACGGCGTCAACCTTATGCCGTTTCCCAAAATCCAACAAAGATACGAACTTTTCAGGATTGTACAACCGCTCCCGCCTCCAAGCTCCGTTGTCGCGAGGCGGCGGTGCCGGCCTTCGAAAAATAAGCGTTGGAAAAAATTTTCAACGGCACTTTGCCGTTTATCTTTGCCAAGAAAAAACTAAACCCGCGTGTTTGATTGCTCAGGGACACACGGGACTTCGGCTGCAAATGTAACAACATTTCTGAGATTCACAAAATATTTATTCGCAATATGAAGTATCCGGATTTTGAAAAAGCATTTTCTCCCGCACGGCTCAACAAATACCTAATCGCATGTAAAAACAATTCTAATGCGGCTCTGACATTATACCGGCACAATATCAAACTCTGCCAAAAGTTATACGGCATCCTGAGTATATTTGAAATCATACTACGCAACGCCATCAACAACCATTATAAAATGCATTTCTCTGACGCAGACTGGATACGCCATCAGATTTCCCCAGGAGGAATGTTATGGAACCATCCCCAACGCGTTGCCGTTGAAAGAACGATTCTTGATCTTGACAAAGCCGGTAAATATACCAATGACCGCATCGTTTCTTCGGTCACTTTAGGATTCTGGACACATCTCTTTTCGAGAAGGCCTTTTGCCATTGGCGGACAGACTCTATTGAAGATTTTTCCTGCCAAAACAAAAGGCCTGGGACAAAGAGCAATTTACAACGACCTCCAAACGATCAAGGCATTCCGGAATCGCATTGCGCATCACGAGGCCATATGTTTTGATGCGACGGGATTCAAAACAACACAATTGGCTAAGAATCATTACGCCCTTATCCTTCGATATGTAAATTATCTTGGCTACCCGGAAACACATCTATATTACGGCCTTGATGTCCTTCCCGACAACATTATCCTTAAAATCGATTCGCTCTGAAATGGCGCGAGACCCTGTGCCGTTGCGAAATGCGGCTGCCTGCGGCCGAAAGGGTCCGGATCGGTACGCCCCTCCGGGGCTATCCCTCCCACTCGTCATGCCCGAACAAATCGGGCATCTCCTCGCGGGCCCCTCCCGTTCATGTGGCCACGGGCGGCCACACCGCCCGGACCCTTCCGGCCTTCCGGCTAAAAGCCGCCCGGTAACACCAAACTATAAAGGTAGGAAATATTTGGCAATATTAATCGGGATTAAAGCTCAGAGTGCAGAAGTTGATGAAGGGCTTCGCCAGAATGATGCGCGCCTTTGCGTCCTGCCGGACGAGAGGCGCGCAAGTTTTAAATGATGGCCCGTCTGGGGAGTTCCCTGTCGGGTGACGCCCCGGACGGGAATTTATCATTCTGTGACAGGACGAACGGATCGCCCGTAGTAGCGGTTGTTGCTGTTCCAACCCACATTGCCTGAATTGAAGTACACGTAGTACGCGCCGTACGGGCGGTCCGTGTAGAGGGACGAGGACCAATAGCCGCCGACGGAACCAACACCGTCCAGATGAGTGCCGTCCCGGTAGCCGGCGGCAGGAAGGAATATACTGTTACCGTTGGGACCGGTAACCAATCTGCCGTTTACGC
>LXOW01441904.1_pt1 | contig 18462 bp, 12 predicted proteins | sample 1368591 | NCBI WGS metagenome assembly LXOW01 (sample SAMN04884650, study PRJNA319009) | bovine gut metagenome | isolation source: Cow rumen | host: Bos taurus | place: Italy: Legnaro (PD) | collected 2014-07-09
TCTACGAGCACAACCACATCCAGATTTCCTTCGTCGTCAAGAAGAGCCTTGACCTCGACGCGCCGGAGTCCCTGGTAAAAATCACCTGCAGCGGAAAGGAGACCATCGCGGAAATCCGGGAGAAAATCAACGCCGCCATCGAGGAAGACGCCCGCCCCGACGCCAACAACGGCACGGAGAAAATCGCGCGGGTGCTTACTTTCACGCCGAATTTCATGATCAAGTTTCTGGTCGGGCTCATCAAATTCATGGACAAGCACAGCATGCTGCCGATGGCCATCCTGAACCTCAGCCCCTTCCATACCTCGGCCTTTGTCACCAACCTCAAATCCATCAAAGGACCGTCCATCTACCACCACTTGTACGATTTCGGCACCACCGGCATCTTCTTCGCCATGGGCAAAGAGAGCGTGACTCCCATCGTTCGGGGAGGCGAAATCGTCAAAGGCAAGACCCTGCCGTTAAAAATCGTGATGGACGAACGCTTCGCCGACGGATTTTACTGGGTCTGCGGGCTGCGGCAACTGGTCCACTTCCTGCAGAATCCGTCCCTGCTGGAAGCGCCGCTCAAGGATCAATCTGCGAATCCTTAAGTCCCAGGAAATACAGGATACCGTCAAGGCCGATGCTCGAGAGAGACTGTTGGGCATTCGCCTTGACCTTGGGTTTGGCGTGGTAGGCGATGCCCAACCCCGCGAGCGAGAGCATCGGCAGGTCATTCGCCCCGTCGCCCACCGCCACGGCCTGCGCGAGGTTGATGCCCTCCACCTGACATAGCAGTTTCAGCAACTCCGCCTTGCGGCGTCCGTCCACGACATCGCCGACATAGCGGCCGGTCAGCTTCCCGTTCTCGATTTCCAGCTCGTTGGCATACACATAATCGAAGCCAAACTTCTGCTGCAGGTATTTTCCGAAATAGGTAAAGCCGCCGGAAAGAATGGCGGTCTTGTACCCTACCCGCTTGAGAATCATCATCATACGCTCCAAGCCTTCGTTGTAGGGAAGGTTCCGGGCAATGTCCTCCATCACACTTTCATCCAGGCCCTTGAGCAGCGCCACCCGGCGGGTGAAACTCTCGCAGAAATCGATCTCCCCGCGCATCGCACTCTCGGTAATCGCCTTCACCTGCGCCCCTACGCCCGCACGCTCCGCCAGTTCGTCGATACATTCTGCGTGAATGAGCGTCGAATCCATATCAAAGCAAATGAGACGCCGGCTGCGGCGGTAGATATCGTCGGTCTGGAAGGAAATGTCCAATCCCTTCTCGGGCAGGGTCGCAAGCGCGCCCTGCAGGGATTTCCGCCCCTCTTCACTGAGTTTTCCGCGAACTGAAAGCTCGATACAGGACTTCTCGCGGTCGTTCTCGTCGGGGACGAGCGGCATCCGCCCGGTAAGGCGCTTGATGGCGTCGATATTCAGCCCGTGCTCGAAAATCACCTTCGACACATCGGCGAGATGGCGTGCCGTCACCCGGCGTCCCAGCAGCGTCACGATATAGCGGTTCCGCCCCTGGCGGGCCACCCAGGCGGCATAATCCGCCTCCTCGACGGGCGCAAAGCGGATGTTCAGTCCCAGTTCGGAACACTTGAACAGCAAATCCTTCATAATGAATCCGGATTTATCCCGCGTCGTCCTGAAAAGGATCCCCAGCGCCAGCGAACTGTGAATGTTCGCCTGGCCGATATCCAGCACAAACGCATCGTAGCGCGCCAGAATCTCCGTCAGTTCCGCCGCCAGGCCCGGCTTGTCATAGCCGTAAATATTGGCCTGAATGATTTCTATTTCATTCATTACTCAAGTTTCGCAAGTAATAAGTTTTTCAGTATTCGAATGTTCGGAGAACTTGCGAAACTTTTCCCTCCGCACATTCTTTACTTCGTTACCCCTACCCTAAATCCCTTCCCTCGGGGAAGGGACTTACTATCGCCCTTGCGGGCTCCAAAAAGGTCGTTTCGCAAAATGCGAAACTTAAATTATTTCTTTTTAATTGTTTTCGATAATTTCAAAGCATCCTGTTCGATTTCATTGTCTATCCACGCGTCAAAATCTCCGAAGAACTCCTCTTCCTCCTCTTCCTGCCGCGTATCCAGGATAAACTGCTCCACCTTCTCCCGCTCCTCTGAAGACATTTCAAAATCAGGCAACTGCGGCAACTGACGGCTGGACGTGAGGGCCATCTGCGTCCCTTTCTGGAAGATGTCGCGGATGACCGTGGCGATGTTCACCTGCACGGAATCCACCACCTCGCTGTACACGGGAATCCCCGAATCCAGGTAACGCGCCTTGCCCAGGGCATAACGCATCTTGCCGCCGGGGCCGCCGTTCCACACCCGCACGCCGAAACGCATCGCAAGCGGGGACTTGAGGATGGAGACATAATAGTCCATCACCCCGCCCAGGCCATAAATGCCGCTCAGGGCCAACTGATAACGGTCCACATCCAGCAGGAAAGGATAGATGTCCAGCCTGCTGTCGTGGATGGAGGCGCTGGCGGAAATATCGCCGATAGGGCCGATATTCTTGTCCTTGAACAGCATCAGCGAAGTCACCAGCCGGAGATTGCCCGCATCGCTGATCTTCATATCCTTCCCGAAAATCTTGGCTACGCCGTCCACGCTCCGGATAATCACGTTCATATTGCTGTCCAGTTGGGTGGTGGCGGAAAGTTCGCAGTTGATATTGCCCTCGAAGGTCTTGAGCGGCGGAGCCATCTGGTCAAAATCCGGGAACAGCCTGAGCGCCATAGGTACGGAGACGCCGGAAAGTTTCATATCCACCCCCGCGGACATCGATTTCTTCGTCTTGGTGGAGATATATGCGCTCATATCCAGGTTCCCCAGCGCACTGCGCGCGCGCACGTCGCGCAACTGCATCGTCCGCTCGCGGAGGTTCAGGGTCGCTTCCACCGGCCTTGCATCGAAAACGGCGAAATGCAGGGAATCCGCCCGCATCCGGATCGTGGCGCGGATGTTCGCGGGCACGACCGCCATCGGGAGGGAATCGACCTTCGCATTCACGAGCGTATCGGTCACGATGGCGGAGTCGTCCTCCGTATCGGTATATGCGCCGGCGGAAATCTTTTCCTCCCGGGTCATCGCCGCCAGCAGTTCGTTCGTATTCACGTTCCCCGCGTGCAGGTCCAGGTTCAGGTCCAGCACTCCGTGCCCCAGCATATTGCGGAACAGCCCGCCGAGGGAGCCTCGCGCCGAAAGATCCGAAGTACCGGAAGTCACGTGGAAATCGTTCAGCCGCACGTTGCGGTCGTCAAAGTCCGCGTCGATGTCACGGAAGCGGGTCCGCAGCGGGAAGGCGGGCGTCGCTACAAAGCCCCTCGAAATGGTCAGGGCACCGGAAGGCGACCATTCCCGCAACAACTTCAGCACCTGTTCTCCCGCCGATATATGGATGTCATAGGCCCGGAAATCCTTTTCGCTCAAGAAATCCGGCAGTTCCCGGCGCGGGGAGTTCCGGCGCATCCGGAAGAAAAGGGAGTCCCGCGGCGTACCGGGATAGACGCGCTGCAAGGAGTCGAGAAAGCGCTTGCGCCTTTCGTCGCCCCGGCGCACCCGCTGCTCTGCCGAGAGGGAAAGTTTCACGCCCCGGACACCGGCCTTGGCAGGCCCCATACGCAGGAATATCCGCTCGTCGTCAGTCTTGAAGTCCAGCCGCGTCACGGTCTGCCCCGCCCGTTCGAGCCGCCGGATGGAGCCCTTGTTGCGAAGGCTCGTCGCACGGACGGCCATCCGCTTGCCAAGCTTCACGAAAACGCTGTCCAGGCCGACACCGGCCACCAGCCCGTCTGAAACGGAACGCAGGATAATCTCCGGCTGCAGGGCGCGGACAAAGAAAGTATCCGAAGGGATGGCGACGTTCACGCTGCCGCCATTGAAACGGGCTTCCAAATCATTCTCGGAGAGTTTCAAGTCACGGAGGCGGGAAAGCCGGGTCTTCAGGCGGGCGTCCAGGCCGAGCCGGCCTTCCATCGTCACCCCCTCCCAGCCGGGCATCCTGGCCACCAGTTCCGCCAGATCCGTATGGCCGTTCACCGATGCTTTCAGGGCCGGGTCTCCCCTGGTCACGTCCGCTGCGGAGCCTTCCGCATCGATGTTCAGACCGTCCGCAAACAGCCGGAAGCGGTCCAGGCCGAGGTCTATCCTGCGGTCCTTGGAAACGTCAGCGTGCGCTTCGGCGAGCAAGGCGGTCTTGAGGCTGAGGGGCCGGTATTCCACGCTCGAGCGGGGAATGGAAAGCCGTAGCGCGGTCTTCGGGAAGGTCGTGCTGTCCAGCCTGCCCTTCGCCTCGGCCTCCAGTTTCAGGACGGCATCGGTGCGCAGGATTGACGGATCCTGCAAAAATGCGTGCCCGTATTCGCGGAGCAGGGTATCCAGACTGGCTCCCTCCACGTTCAGCCGCATATTGAGATCGGAAGCGCCCTCACCCGTCCGCAAGCGCCCGGAGGCTTTCAGCGGAATATGCGCAATCCGCGCCGACAGGCGGTCTATATCCAATTCCACCTGTCTGCCGGACTGTTCTACGCCGATGCGGCCTTCCGCCTTCACCGGGACCTTCAAGCGTCCCAGCGCGTCGGTCAGCAGCATCGCCCGCGCCCGCAGCACCAGATCGAAGACTTGCGCCCGGGGTTCGGAAACCGCCAGCCGCTCCAGTCCGAAAGCCAGCGTATCCGCGGGCAGACGACCGTGCAGGAAAAGCGAATCCAGTTCCAGGGAAGTTCCCCGGAGGCGGAAATGGTCTTCATCGATGTGGAAATCCGACGACGCTTCCAGCGAGCGCAGGACCGCCGCCACGAAGACCGTGTCCTGCTGCGCCGTATAAATGAACGCATTACGGCCTTTCAGGGACAGAAAACCGAGCGATACCGGCAGCAGCCCGCCGGATTTTTCCTTTTCGGGAGAGGCGGGAAAGACCTGCCAGTTCGCCGTGTGGTCGTCATAGGCGTGGGCGTAGAGTTTCAGGTCCGAAAGCATCGCATACTTGATCCGCAGGCGCCCCGTCAGGAGCGGCAGAGGGTTCAGGGACAGGCGCAGCGAACCCAGGCGCAAAAGCGTATCGGCCGCCTCGGCCCGTCCGGCATCCAGCAGGCGGCTCGGCACCGCGGCGCTGTCAAAAGACGCATAGCGCGTATGGGGGTACGTAACCTCCAGGCTGTCCAGTTGCAGGGTAACGCGCGGAAAGCGTTGCATCAACGAAACCTGCAGGTTCGCATAGGAGACCTCCGCGTCGACGTTTTCGCGGAGCAGGAGGGCAATCAGCGCTTCCGCCTTCTCCGAGCCGGCAAAGAACTGGAGAGACCAGAGGAGGAGCAGCGGCAGCGCAAGCAACACTACCACGACCACCAACACGACCCGCAGGGCTTTCCTCATCAGAATTGTTTAAAAAAGTCGTTTCCTTTATCATCCACCAAAATAAAGGCCGGGAAATCCTCCACGCGGATTTTCCACACCGCCTCCATTCCCAGTTCCGGGAATTCCACGCATTCGATGGACTTGATGTTCTCCTGGGCAAGGATAGCCGCCACACCGCCGATCGTCCCGAGATAGAATCCGCCGTGCTTTTTGCAGGCATCGGTCACCTGTTGCGTACGGTTGCCCTTGGCAATCATCACGAGCGACCCTCCGTTCGCCTGGAACTCGTCCACATAGGGATCCATACGGTTGGCGGTGGTGGGGCCCATCGAGCCGCAAGGATAGCCCGCCGGCGTCTTGGCCGGACCGGCATACAGGACAGGATAGTCCTTGAAATACTGCGGCAGGCCTTCACCGGCATCAAGCCTGGCTTTCAGTTTCGCGTGGGCGATGTCGCGGGCGACGATGATCGTCCCCTTGAGGTTGACGCGCGTACTGACGGGATATTTCGAAAGTTCGGCGCGGACGGCGTCGATACCCTTGTCAAGATCGATTTCAATCCCCTTCGGACCCTCGCCGGGACGGCGATACGCTTCCGGGATCAGTTCCGACGGGTTGGCATCCAGTTTCTCGATCCAGACGCCGTCGGCGTTGATCTTGCTCTTGATGTTGCGGTCTGCAGAACAACTTACGCCCATCCCAATGGGGCAACTGGCGCCGTGACGCGGAAGCCGGATGACGCGGATGTCGTGGGCAAGATACTTGCCGCCGAACTGCGCTCCGAGCCCGATTTTTGCCGCTTCCCTGAGCAGTTTCTCTTCAAGGTCGATGTCGCGGAAGGCGCGGCCGGTCTCGTCGCCGGAAGTGGGCAGGCCGTCGTAATATTTGATACTGGCCAACTTGACCGTGAGCAGATTCTTTTCCGCCGAGGTGCCGCCGATGACGAAGGCGATATGATAGGGCGGGCAGGCCGCCGTACCGAGACTTTTCATCTTTTCCACAAGGAACGGAAGGAGCGTTCCCTCGTTCTGGATCGTCGCCTTTGTCATCGGATAGAAGTAGGTCTTATTGGCGCTGCCGCCCCCCTTTGCCACCATCACGAAACGGTATTCACTGCCCTGAGTGGCTTCGATGTCAATCTGCGCGGGCAGATTGCATTTGGTATTGACCTCGTTGTACATATCCAGGGGCGCATTCTGGCTGTAACGCAGATTTTCCTGCGTATAGGTATTGAACACGCCACGGCTCAAAGCCTCCTCATCCTCAAAATCCGTCCACACACGCTGGCCTTTCTCTCCGTGGATGATGGCCGTGCCCGTATCCTGGCAGAACGGCAGGATGCCCTTGACCGCGGTCTCCGCATTGCGCAGGAACTGAAGGGCGACATACTTGTCATTCTCAGTGGCTTCCGGGTCGTTCAGGATTGCCGCCACCTGCGCATTATGGGCGCGGCGCAGCATGAACTGGCAGTCGTGGAAAGACTGCTGGGCCACCAGCGTAAGGGCTTCCGGGGAAACCTCAAGAATCGTCTTGCCTCCGCATCCGCAGTGGCCGCCGAACTTTGAAGTCTTGACCAGTTTCTCCGATTCCGGAATTTTATAATACTCGGTTTTGTCTTCGCCCGGTTGGAACATCGGGGCGTACTTGAATGCTGTCATACGATTTCGTTAATTCTGCATTAAAAATTCTTTCATGAACGCACTGATGTCGCCGTCCAGGACACCCTGGGTATCGGCGGTCTCATAGCCCGTACGCAGGTCTTTCACCATCTTGTAGGGATGGAGCACGTAGGAGCGGATCTGCGACCCCCATTCGATTCTCTTCTTCTGCCCCTCAAGTTCCGCCTGCTTGGCCTGGCGCTTCTTGAGTTCGATATCGTAAAGGCGCGATTTCAGGATGCGTAGCGCATTCTGGCGGTTGTCCTGCTGCGAACGGGTTTCGGTATTTTCGACGGTAATGCCCGTAGGCAGGTGCCGCACCCGTACGCCCGTTTCCACCTTGTTCACGTTCTGGCCGCCGTGGCCGCCGCTGCGGAAGGTATCCCACTCGATATCGGCGGGATTGATTTCAATATTGATGCTGTCGTCCACCAACGGATAGACGAAGACGGACGAAAAGGTGGTCTGACGCTTCCCCTGCGCGTTGAACGGGGAAATGCGCACCAGACGGTGCACCCCGCTTTCGGCCTTCAGGTAGCCGTAGGCATAATCGCCCTCGAACTGCACGGTAGCGCTCTTGATGCCGGCCTCGTCGCCTTCAAGTTCTTCGGTGACGGTCATCTTGTAGCCGTTCCGTTCGCCCCAGCGCATATACATCCGCATCAGCATTGCGGACCAGTCGTTGGCTTCCGTGCCGCCCGCGCCGCTGTTGATGGTCAGGACCGCGCCGAGGTTGTCCCCTTCTTCGCCCAGCATATTGCGCAGTTCAAGGTCTTCCACCGCGCTCAGGGCCGACGCGTAGGCAGCGTCCACCTCCTCCCCTTCCGGCTCGAGTTCCATCAGGACATCTACATCGGAAGCGGCCGTCTCCGCTTTTTCATAGGCACTGACCCAGGTTTTCAGGGCAGCCGTCTGTTTGAGAAACGATTCAGCGCCCTTGGGGTCATCCCAAAAGGACGCTTCCTGACTCTTCAGTTCTTTCTCTTCGAGTTCCCTGCGTTTCCCGGCGATGTCAAAGACACCTCCCCAGCGTTTCCATACGCTGATGCAGAGCCTTCACTTGTTCTGACGTCGTAGTCATTTGCTCTCCATATTAAGTGATTACTTTGCAAAAATAATGAATTCCATTTTGCTATGCAAAAAATTATGTTTAGATTTGTAGGTTAATTATTTGTTAGTGATGATAAAACAGATGTTTGCCGCAGCAGCAGCGGCCCTTCTTCTCCTCCAGCCGGCCTTTGCCCAGAACGACAAAGGGGCCAAGGTTACCGTAGAGGAGACCAGCGATGAAAACGGCCGCGTAGTCATTACCCGCAGCGAATCTTCCAGCCAGGTCAAGACCAACAGTTTCAGTTCGAACTGGTCGATCGGCATCGAGGCCGGTGTCAATTATTACCTCGGAGACAATGACGACCGCGCCACCTTCGGACAGCGGACGGCGCCCGCCTTTAACCTTTATGTCACCAAATTCGCCTCTCCCGTGTTCGGTTTGGGACTCACCCTGGGCGTAAATCAGATGAAGGGCGCGGTTCCCCTGCTCTTCGACGACGTTGACGGGCACTTCATTACCGGGAAGACGACCGGCAAGGAAGGAATCCTGCAAAGCGGCTGGTGCTTCAACCCGCACATCGACGCGTTGCTGGACCTGGACAACCTGTTTGCCGGCTACAATCCGTTCCGCGTATATAACCTGACCTTCTCGATGGGCGGCGGCGTCATCCTTGGATTCGACAAGAAATTCGACAAAAGCGTCTGTTATGTGGAGCCGACCTTCAACCTCGGCCTGCTCAACAGTTTCAACGTCTCCGACCGGATCGCCATCCTCGTCAATCTGCGGGGCCTGATTACCGGCAACAACTTCGACGGAGAACGTCAGGGTGTCTGCGTCGACGGGGCCATCAGCCTCACCGCAGGCGTGAACATCAAACTCGGCGACCTGCCCAAGCGCAGGTTCCAGACGGGGAACGACGTCAGCGTAGACCGCTACCTCACCAAGGAATACAATGCCGGCAAGGTGCAACTCGAAAACGCCAAGCAGCAACTCAGGATTCTCGAAGCCGAGAACGACGCCCTGAGTTCCGCCGCCTCGGCCGCCGCGAACGGCAGCATCCCCATCTCCATCCTCATCAACTTCGAGAAGGGCAGCAACGCCGTGAACAACGCTGCGATGATCGACTTGATGGCGGCCGCTCAAGCCATCAAGTCCACGCCGGAAACCCGTTACGGCATCAGCGGCAGCAAGGCCCGCGCACAAGCCATTTTCGACATCCTCACCGGTGAGTTCGGCGTCGATGCGAAACAACTTGAAATCCAGAAAACCGGCGCAAACCTGAACGGCGCCATTATTTCCACCATCGTAAAATAAGCATCCGAATATGAAGAAGTTTTTGTCCGCCCTTTTCGCACTGGCCGCCTTCAGTACCCTCGCCGTGGCGAAGGACAGGGTAACCACCGTACAGGAAGTGACCGAGAGCAACGACGAGTTCGGCAAAGTCATCACGACCACGACCTACGACGTGCACTCCGTTTTCCTCAACCGCGCCCAGGACAACTGGTCCATTGATTTCGGCATCGGCGCCCATATGTATATGGGAGAAAATGACAAATACCTGAATTTCGGAGACTGGATCAGTTTCCCCGCCCTGAGCATCAGCGCCACCAAATGGCTCACTCCGTCCTTCGGATTCCGGCTCGGGCTGGATTTCGCCAAGATGAAAGGCCTCTGGCAGTGGTACCATCCGGAACTCGACACCGAAGACTGGGGCACGGCCCTGTACCGGGGTTGGTCCGAACCTCCGTACAAAACGATGGACGACCCGCACGGAAGATGGTTTTATCCCCAATCCACCTGGACCTATAACGCCTTCATCGTGGCGATCGTAGACCTGAACAACCTCATCGCCGGTTATAAGCCCGGCCGCATCTGGCACAGCAGCCTGTATGCCGGTGGCGGCGTGATGGGCAGTTTCGGCTATCGCTTCCCGGAAGAACTTCCCGATCACCTCAAGACGGGGGCGACCACTTATGTTTCTCCAAGTTTCAACGCCGGCTGGCTCAACACCTTCCGCCTGACCAAGAACCTGGATATCAACCTCGACATCCGCGGCAAAATCATCTCCGACGAGTTTGACGGTGAATTCGGCGACGAAGAGCCCGACTACGCGCACCTTTCCACCAACGTTCCCTTTGATGGCGGTCTGGGCGTTTTCGTCGGTCTGTCCTGGCGGTTCACCGCCGAAGGGGACAACTTCCGTTCCTGGAAGGAAGTACGCAGCGTCAACACCGTACATACCTTCGACAAGGTGACCGCCGCCAATACACAGGCCCTGGCCCAGTACCGGGAGCGCCTGGAGAGCGAGCGGGAGCGCAACCGCGCCCTTGCCGCCGCCTCCACGGCCACCGGCAAACTCGAAATTCCCGACGCCTGGCTGCACATCAACTTCGTGATTGGCAAGGCCGACATCAGCGAAGACGAGATGGCCAAGATTGCCGGTGTAGCGGAATTCATCAAGGCCACGCCGGACACCAAGTACCGCGTCACCGGTTACTGCGATGTACAGACGGCTACCCCCGCCTTCAACAAGAAACTTTCCAAGCGGCGCAGCGATGCCGTATGCAAAGCCCTTACCGAGACCTTCGGCATTCCTGCGGACCGTCTCATCAATGACTACAAGGGCGGCGTCGACACGATGTTCCTGGATGATCCCCAGTTCAGCCGCTGCGTAATGATTACGCCCGAAAAATAAGGTGTGAACCTGCTTAGGGAACTCATACAGATTTCCTTAGGGAAACTGGACCGTTTTTCCACCACCCCCAGTGAGGCACAGTGGGCCCTGCTCTATGCAGATGCCCGTAAGCAAGCCATCCTTGGCGTCACCTATCCAGCGCTGGAAACCATTCCGGCAGAGCAGATGACGAACCCCGCCATCGCCGCCAAATGGAAGGACAAGAAAGAGAAGATCGCCATTATGAGCGAGGTGTACGAAGACCACAACCGAAGGGTCGTGTGTGCACTGGCCGAACTGGGATTCCGTTGCAGTTTTCTCAAAGGCGAAGGCATTGCCTTCCGCTTCTATCCTGACCCCCTGCTGCGGCAGTGCGGCGACATCGACGTATGGATCGATGGCGGACGGAAAGAAATCATCCGCAGCCTCCGCTCCCGTTACAGCCTCCGGAACATCTACTACCACGAGTGCAAGGTGGGATTTTTCCAGCACCTGACCGTGGAAGCCCACTTCATCCCGGTACGGATGTACAATCCTTTCAGCAACCGGCGGCTCCAACGCTTTTTCGAATCCTGCAAGGACGCCTGTATGCGCGCCGAGGTTCCCGAAAGAGGGTACAGTGCCCCGGATGCCCCCTTCAATGCCGTCTATCTGATGGCGCACCTGCTGCGCCACGCCTTGAGCAGCGGCGTGGGGCTCCGCCACATCTGGGATTATTACTACGTCCTGGAGGCCCTGAGCCCAGAACAGAAAAAAGAAGTCTGGCAAACGTTGCGGAGACTGGGGCTGGGAGGAATCACGGCAGAGGTGTGTTACATCCTTTCCTACCTTTTCGGCGTACCCGACGAAGCCCTGCTGTGCCGGCCCGCCCAGCGCCGCGGCCGGAAACTGCTGGCCGAGATGCTCCGGGAAGGAAACTTTGGCAAGGGACTGAAGGAATCGTCCGAGAAGAAGCACGGCAGACACAAAATCATCCACTACCTGGGGCGCTTCCCGTCCGAGGTCATCTGGGTCCCCGCCTCCCGTGTGTGGCATTTCCTCTGGCGGAAATACGTTAAACTGACTTACTGATGGCGGTCATCGGCATCCTGGACTCCGGTGCAGGCGGACTTTCGGTTTTCCGGGAAATCAGGAAACTTCTCCCGCGCGCGCAGTACCTATATTATTCTGACAACGCGTTCTGTCCTTACGGCGATAAAGAGGCTGACTTCATCATCGGGCGCTGCACGCAGATAACGGAATGGCTCCGGGAAAATAGCGCGGACGCCGTCGTCGTCGCCTGCAACACCGCCACCGCCGCAGCCATCGCCCGCCTGCGCGAACAGTTCCCGCTACCCTTCATCGGGATGGAACCGGCGGTAAAACCCGCGGCCCTGGGCACGCAGAGCGGGGTCATCGGCGTACTGGCCACCGCCGGCACGCTCAAAGCCTCGAAATACCTGATTACGAAAGGACGCTACGGCAGCGGCGTACGCATCGTCGAGCACACCGGCAGCGGCTTCGTCGAACTGGTGGAAAACGGCATCCTGGAAGGCCCTGAGGCCGAAAAGGTCTGCACGGCGAGCCTGCTTCCCCTGCTGGAGGCGGGCGCCGACACCATCGTTCTCGGCTGCACGCACTATCCCTTCCTGCGGGGAACCCTGGAAAAAATCGCCCGCGAACACGGATTCTCCGGCATCCGCTTCATCGACCCGGCCCCGGCCGTGGCCCGCAGGCTGGTCCAGGTACTCTCCGACGCGGGGATTCCCGCCGACGACGCCCACCCGGGCACGGCGCTTTTCTCCTCCGGCCCGGACAAGACGCTCAAGGCGCTCTATTCCCTTATTGATAAAGAAGATACGGCGCGCGAAGACGCTTGAAGTTCTCCACGTCCTTGTTCCAGTAATCCAGGATATCCGCCACTTTCAGGCGCTTGGCGAACGCCGTGGAGACCGCATTCCCGCCTGTCACCTTGTTGAAGGAAGGCAGACGCTCCGCGGAAATCTCGAACGGGGACTTTCCATAGAGTTCATAGACCGCCTGCATCACGTAGAACTGCGTCAGCGTGAGGGAAGCCGCCTCGTAATCGGTGAAAAAGAACTGTACGCCCTGAATCACCTTGCCTGCACTGCCGCCCGAGAAGGGCTTGTAGTGAATGGTGCGCCAGGCCGTCCCGGGCAGGGCATAACTGTCCAGCCGGGCTTTCAGCGCATCCGCATCGATCCAGGAAGCCGCAAAGACCTGGAACGGCAGGGTGTAACCGATACCGATCTGCAGATAATGGTAGAACTCCCCTACCAGCCCCGCGGCAGGATAGCCGATCGCACTCTGCGGCGAAGGGATGTTCGGCGAAGGCAGCACCCAGGGAAGGCCGGTATCCGCATACAGCATCCTCCGCTCCCAACCCTCCATCGGAATCACCTCCAGACGGCATTTCAGGGCCGGTTCGTTGCCTTTCTGCCCGCGGTTCAGGCCCTCCTCATTGATGAGCAGCGCCACCTCGCCGGGCGTCAGTCCGTACACATAGGGAATAGCATACTGGCTGATGAAGGAGAAATACCCCTCCGTCACATAAGGGCCCTCGATTTTCAAGCCGCCCAGCGGGTTCGGACGGTCCAGCACCATCACGGCGATATCCAGTTCCGCGCAGGCCCGCATCACCAGCCCGAGGGTGCTGATAAAGGTGTAGGAGCGCGTTCCGGTGTCCTGAATGTCATAGACCACCACGTCCAGCCCCCGCAGCATTTCCGGAGTGGGCTTGCGGGTGGCACCGTAAAGGGAATGGACGGGAAGCCCGGTGGCGGGATCCACGCCGCTTTCCACCTTGCCGCCGGCCCAGATGTCGCCGCGCACCCCGTGCTCCGGCGCAAAAAGCGCGACCAGTTGTACGCCGGGGGCGTTTTTCAGGATTTCGATGGTCGGGACCAACTGACGGTCCACGCCGCTGGGGTTGGTCACCAGGCCCACGCGCTTCCCCTGCAGGGGCGCAAAGCCGCGGTCCCGAAGCACCTCCACACCGGGTTTGACGACCGCCCCCGCCATCGGCGCAAAAAGCAGCACGGACAGCGCCAGCAGGGCCGTTTTAACGAGGATTCTTTTTCCCATATTCCGGATTCACTTTAATCATAAAGGTAACGGCCACGGTCGCGAGGCAAAGCACCATCACCAACACGAAAAAGCCCGTATAGCCCAGTTTCTCCTGCAAATAGCCCGCCGCCATCCCGGGCAGCATCATGCTCAAGGCCATAAACGCCGTACAGAGCGCATAGTGCGAGGTCTTGAACTCGCCGTCCGAGAAATAAATCATATAGAGCATATAGGCGGTAAAACCGAAGCCGTAGCCCAGTTGGTCCGCCGCCACGCACAGGTACACCACCCAGAGCGAAGCCGGCTGGAAGAGCGCCATATACAGATACACCGAACAAGGCAGGGCCAGGCTCAGTGCCATCGGCCAGAGGCACTTTTTCAAGCCGAAACGCGCCGCCGCCAGTCCGCCGAGGATACCGCCGGCCGTCAGGGCAATCACGCCGACCGTCCCGTACACCAGGCCGGAGTCCGCCGTCGAGAGGCCCAGGCCGCCCGCGGAAACCGGGTCCAGCAGGAAAGGGGTCAGCATTTTCACCGAAAGCGCTTCCGGCAGACGGAAGAGCAGGAGAAAGAGCATCGCCACCCCGATTCCGGGTTTGCGGAAGAAGGTCACGACACTGCGGCCGATGTCTTTCAGCGCAACCGCCGCGGAAGCCGCCTCACGGGGCGTTTCCGGCGCAGGAAGCGACAGGCGGTGCCAAAGGAACAGCAGGAACAGCAGCCCCGAGCAGCCCAGCAGGGTCATTTCCCAAGCCCGCGGGATATCGCCCAGGCGGGTTTCCAGCAGCCCGGCGATGACCACCAGCAGGCCCTGGCCGAAGACCGTCGCAATGCGGTAGAAGGTGCTGCGGATGCCGACGAAAAGCGACTGCCGGTGCGTATCCAGCGCCAGCATATAAAAACCGTCCGCGGCGATATCGTGCGTCGCCGAAGCGAAGGCGGTCAGGTAAAAAAGCGTCAGCATCAGCGCATAGGAGCGCGAAGGGACGCTGAGCGAAAGGAAGAGCAGCGCGGCGGCCAGCAGCGCCTGCATCGTAAGGATCCACCAGCGCTTGGAGCGGAGCACGTCCACCAGCGGGCTCCACAGGGGCTTGATCACCCAGGGGAGGTAAAGCAGGCTGGTATAGAGGGCCAGTTCCGCATTGGGCATTCCCAGACGCTTGAAAAGGGTCACCGAGATGACATTGACCAACACATAGGGCAGGCCCTCCGCAAAGTAAAGCGTGGGCACCCAGGCCCAGGGGGATTTACTGACAGACATCGGTTCCGGGGTAATAATGGGCGAGGATTTCCCGGAAGCCGTACCCTTCTTCCGCCATCACGGCCGCGCCGATCTGGCAGAGTCCCACGCCGTGGCCCCAGCCGCGGCCTTTGAGGATCAGGGTATCGCCTTCCCACAGGATATCGAAAGCCGAACTTTTCAAATGAGTGGGACTGAGCACCCGGCGGATGTCCAGTTCTTTGCCGACGGTCGTGCTCCCCTTCGTCCCCTCGATGCGCAGGTATTTGATGCGGCCTGACGCTCCCCGCTCCAGCGGGACCAGCGCCGTGACGGTTCCGTAATCCTTTCCCGTCTTGTTCCGGACCAGTTCCGAGAGTTCTTCGCGGCTGTAGCGCACTTCCCACTCGAAGAAATCGGCGGTCTCCAGATCATAGTCGTTGAGCACCTGCGCGAGCACCTTGCGGTCCGAACAGTGGCAGAAAGGCAGCGCGCGCCCGGGAACCGTATCGGGAATGGACGGCAGCCAGGGCTCGTCGTGTTCCTGCCAGCAGGTACTGAAGCGTTCCGTCCGGCCGCCGCAGCATTTGGAATAGCGCGCGTCGCAGATCTTTCCCTCGTAGCGCAGCACCTGTCCCCAGGTCTCGTCGATGGCGGTGCGCACCTTTTCGCCGATGGCCATCGTCAGCCCCTGATAGCGCTGGCAGTGGTCGTCGGCGCAGACGTCGTAGCCCTTGTGCCGGGCGAGGTTGCACAGCACCCAGCTGCGGGAAATGACCGCGTGGGCCTTGAGCAGTTCCAGCGACGCCGAAGCCTTCATTTCCGAGGAGATGACGCTGAGCAGGTAATCTTCCAGGCCGATGCGGTTCACCGCGACAATTTTTCCGTCCACGATGCGCAGCCGCAGGGAGCCGGCGAATTTCAAATCCACCTTGCGCTCCCAGTGGAAGCCGATGCCGATGGTGACGCCGTACAGGATGAAGGAGGGCTCCGCAAAGAGCGTGGAGCGGGTGATGGCGTCAAAGACCAGTTCGTCGTAGAGCATCCCGTTGTAGTTGATGCGGTCTTCGTAGAGGGTTACGCGCTGGGGGCCGGCCCCGTCGGAGATGATTTCAAAACAAATTTCTTCGCCGGAAAGGATGCCGACCTCCAGACTGGGCTGGGTACGGGTCAGGCGATGCAGAATCTGCGCCTCCACCTCCGCGCTGACGGAAACCTCCGCGAGGATTTCCCGGACCTGTGCGGTCGTGACCTTCTCGAAGTCCTCCTTGAAGGGGGTGATGAAGACGCCCGCCATATCCACCGCGCCCGGGCTGATGGTCAGGTGATCCTCCCCTTCCGCCGTATAATGGTGCGAACGTTTTTCCGAGCGCATCACCACGCAGGCCCTGTACTCCCCTTCCGCAAACCAGCAGTACGCATTGAAGCGCGGCTCTCCCTCGCCCTCCTGCTTCGGGCTGCATTCCAGCAGGCGGTAGAACAGTTTGGTGAGGGATTTGGAGGTACGGGCGTTCAGGACGAACACCCCCGTCGTGTAGCCGGTCAGGTGATACAGGGAGGCATCTTTGAGACGCACCAGCGGCGCAGGAGCGTCGCCGATGAAGGCATCCGCCGCACAGACCAGCGGCAGGCACTTCCGCGGACAGGCCTGGAAATGCAAATGGTCCGGCGCCGAGGCCCCGCTTTTCGGTCCGTTATAAAAGACGGTAAAGGAAGGATATTGCCGCACGAAGTCGAGCATATCCGGCAGATGATGCCAGATGGCCTGCGGGATATGGTTGTCGCGGGCGATGACCAGGTGCTCCGGAAATACCGGATAAGGATTCACCTGGATATGGTAACTGCGCGATTTCCGGCCTGCAAAGGGAAGATGGAACTGCTCCGGGGGACGGTGTTCCGTGCAAAGGAAACAGGGTCTCGCGGCGATGGCTTCCGCACGGACGTCGGCGGTAGTGGAAGCGATGCGGCAGGGATTGAGTTGCACGGCGCAACCCGGGATGCCGAGGTCCAGCGGCTTGGTCTTCGCGCGTTTGACCGTCCGGAAATTTCCGGCGGCAAGGGGCCAGACCGACAACTGGTCCTTGATGAATTTCCGGAGTTGCGTTTCCATTCCAGCGGCGTCAAATGGCTTTCTGAAGCGCCGCAAAGCGGATTTCCACTTCGGCGCGCTGCTCGGGGGTCAGTTCCTGTTTATGCAGGCGCCAGCCCCGGGGCGATTTCTCATCCTTGACGCGGGATACCATATTCTTGAAGATTCCCCGCTGGCACAGGACATACAGATGGAAACTGCGGTGCTCGTCCGGCGCGCTGATAGAGGAACGCAGCATCAGCATCGAGAGCACGGCGGCAAAGGCGGAATCCACCTTTCCGTCCGGATCTCCCTTTTCCATTTCCTTCCAGATTTTCACGTACGTATCCGCATAGGCGGGACGCTGGGAAATCACGCCGTCCGTATGGAACTGCCGCCATTGATAGAGCCACTGCCAACTGCCCCAGGCGCTGAAAACGGCCTTGATGTCCGGGCGGTGCGCATTCATCGACGCGATATAATCGTTGACTTCCGTGCCCGGCACTTCGCATTTGACATAGCCGAATACGCCCGGATACTTGCGGGCGAGGGCGGCCATCTCCGACGCGGGAATGCTCGGGAACTTGCTCCGGAGCCAGGTCTGGTAGATATAGGGCGTATGGATGGCCTCCCCGATGGTATTCAGGGATTCCAACAGCCCGGCCAGCGTCTTGAGGTTGTCCGCGGGACGGCCGAAGAGCACGAAGTTCTTCATCTTTGCCTTTTTGGCGGCACGCTCCGCGAACAGGCAGCGGTCCACCATTTCGCCCGTGGTCTCGGCGTTGCAGACGACGCCCAGCACGGATTTCCTGTCCTTCATCACCTCCATTACGGCCAGAAGGCCTTTCTTCCATTCATCCAGCGTGACGAGGTGATGGTCGGAGGCATAGAGCATCCCCGAAACGCCGCAGTCGTCCAGATAGGCAGCCTCGGCGGCCAGCACGTCATAGTCCACCTCCCCGTCGTCGGTGTAAGGCATCGTCATGATTATGAAGGGGCCGCGGATCTCCGGCTGGGCCTGCAGCGTCCAGACGGGAAGCAACAGGGCAAAAAAGACAAAAAGCCGTTTCAGCATTTTTTTACATTTTATTTTGCAAAGATAGGAATTTATATTAATTTTGCAGTCCCGAAAGGGAGCAAAAACACTCCTCTTTAGCTCAGTTGGTTAGAGCACCTGACTGTTAATCAGGGGGTCCTAGGTTCAAGTCCTAGAAGGGGAGCCAAAGCGGACAAATCATCGGAAACGGCGGTTTGTCCGCTTTTTTTCTTTACCTTTGTTCCGGTATGCAGAAAGTTTCCCTCCGGGCATTGTTCCTCGTATTCAACAAAATCGGCGCCTTCACCATCGGCGGCGGGTATATGA
>LXOW01360632.1_pt3 | contig 18456 bp, 24 predicted proteins | sample 1368591 | NCBI WGS metagenome assembly LXOW01 (sample SAMN04884650, study PRJNA319009) | bovine gut metagenome | isolation source: Cow rumen | host: Bos taurus | place: Italy: Legnaro (PD) | collected 2014-07-09
AAAAAAAANNGAATCTAAATGAGGTCTAGTAATTACTGTTACTTTGCCTATTTCGCAAGCAGCTTTTAAGGCAGGTAAAGTCATAATTACGTCACCAAGCCAATTTACACCTATTATTATTATTTTTTTTTCACTCATATAATATCTTCAAAGCCTACAACAGTTTCTTTACTTTCAACTTGTACGTCTTTATTATTTTCATTGTCTTCTTTTATATTTTTTGCTTTATGAGGTAAAACAATATTCAAAACTGATATGCAGCTTATAATAAATGATATCCCGCCCACTATCAAACAAATATTTATAGCTGATTCATGTCTTGTTTTTACATTTGCCATGTATCCGCAAATATAGCCTACCAACAGCCCCCATAAAGTCATAGGAATAATTGTATTAAGAAATAATACAAATANNCTAGTTCTCCTATTTTATTATTTTTTGCCCCATAATAAACAAAAAGTAACAAAATAATAAAAGTTAAAAACGGAATATAAACTTTAATTTTTAAAACATCGGTTAATGTATAAAACCAAGATAAACCAATTAAATTACTTTTCACAGCAATTATTCCAAACAGAAAGTTTTATTTAATAGTATTCTTTTTCTCATAATCATAACCAAACGCACAATCCTGAAGAAACCCTATAAAAGAAAACAATAAAGCAGGAATGACAGTTATTAATGAACACAAAAAATAATCTTTGATTGGATTTTCATAACCAGGTATATCAGAAAAATATCCTATTCCAATTCCAATAAAAAAAGCCCACATTAAAATTGGAACATNNTCTTATTCTTTTTTTTCTTAAGACTTTCTTTTATTGCGTATATAATTAGAAAAATTAGCACTAAAAATATTATATGGGGAACACATTTTGTTAATTCTTTAATATCGCTGTTTTGGGCTACACCATACATGTTTATTTTAGCACCATCAGCATAAGCTGATTCAGCTACAATAAACATATTTATTATTAATAGATTTAAAACATTAAAATACTTCATATACTATATATACCATACTAATGTACTTTTTAAAACTTTATTTAATTAGTTTAAAATACCACGTCTTATGTCGATACTTTTTGCTATGAAAAAGCCTGTAAAAAAAGAAACAATTGTTGAATTATCTGATAAATTATTTATTAGCAGAAAACAACTAAGAGATTTTTGTTCTCAAAACAATATTCCTCATCCCCAATATTTTGCTTCCGATCAGTTTGCTAATATCAGCGCATGGGCAGTAAAACACAATATTTTCCCTATGGCATTAAAAACTATTAGAAATTTAACTGACGGAAAGCTCAGTTTTATTCTAAAAGGTTTTAGAGAACTTCCTGAATTTTATGCCCAAATTGAAGAACAGCGAAAAGGCTTAGCCATCATAGAAGAATATATAAACAGCAAAGCTAGATTAGAAATTTGTTGCGTAAAAGGAAAAATAAAACTTATATCTCAAGTTAGCCTAGATAAGTGCGCTTATTTGAGACATGCCTGGAGAGCATTTCCAATAAAGCTTCCCACAACAGTTATGAGTGGAGTCAAAGAAATCATAACTCATTTTAGACCTTTATTAGAAAAATATGAAAAACCAGTCAGATTTAGTTTTGCTTTAAGTAAAACCGGACCTGTTCTTGTAGCAATAAATACAGAAGGCGACCGACTAGAATATTCAGAAGAATGGTGTAAACAAGCAGGAATACCAAATATTCTTACTTCTGAGACAATGGTAAGCAGCGATATTATATGCAAAGTAATCTATGCAAGAAATTTTGATAAAGAAACTTTTAGTGAAGATTTATTAAAACACCTTTGCGGCGATTGCTATAAAGCTCATAAAATAATTGGAGATGATGTTGTTGTTTTGCTAGCTTCTAAAGATACTGAGGAACTTCAAAAAGCTTCAAAATTTACGATATAAAAAAGCCTTTAAGTATATGTTAACTTAAAGGCTTTTTATTTAACTGATTCTAATTGATTATTTATCGTTTGGAATTTGATAGAAATAAATCATATAAGAATTTTCATCGTATNNTTCCGTCTGGAGTTATAACACGATTTCTCGGTAAACCAGATGTAAGCTCTGGGTCTGTAACAACATCAACCGAACCCAAAATTTTTCCATCTGGCGAACAGCGATAAATTCTATCGCTATAAATGATACCGTCTTTATCGCACACTATAAGAGCAAAGTAAACGTTTCCTTTTACGTCTTTTCCGTAAATGGCCCCGCCAGTATACCAAACTTCATGTTCTTGAGGTTTGTCGTAATTAATGGTTGTAAGAACTTTTGTATCTTTTTCTTCAAGACCAGTTCGTAAAGTTAACTCAGCTTTTTTACCGCTGAAATTCAAACCATATAAACCGCCCTTATCGCTTTCTATAACGCTTAAATTTTCATTTGAAGGATATATTCCCATTAACTGACCATCTTGAGCAATTTTTACTTTGCCTTTGGCAGTTGGAAGAGCAATTAACATATTACCATCTTTAGCAAATTCTATAGATGTAGCTGTTATAAAACCATTTAAAGTCTTTACCAACTTTCCATCTTTATTTACTAAGAAGATTTGTCCTGTTATGTTATTGTAAAAAGCAAATATTCCATCTTTAGAAAACGCAAAATCGTATATATTGCGTCCCATTTCAGAAAGAACTATAAACCTTTCGCATTTGCCTTCTTTATTAAATAACTTTAACTTCTTGTTTACAGAATCTAAAACCCAGAATTTATCGTTATCTAATGCACGAAATGTCCAAGGCATACCTTCAGTTAAGTGTTCTTTATCTTGGTTAAAACCACCAACTTGATTTTGTTCGGTTCCCCAAGGTATCTTTACTAAAGAACGAGGTTTTATAGCCTTCTGCATATCAGGCGTATAACGGAGATTATTTAAAATAACATGTGGTGCAATATCAGATTTTGGTTGTTCTGTAACTTTAGGTTGCTCAGGCTTTACTGGCTCTACCGGTTTTTTATTACTCATAAGTAGAGCAACAAGCAAAGCTACGACAAAACAAACAATACCAACAACTAGAAAATTATTCTTTTTCATATAACAAACAAAGCTTATTTTTTAATTAAAGGAACACCAGTTTTAGCTGGGTCTACGGTTTCGCCATTATAACGAACAGTAAAGTGTAAGTGTGAACCAGTAGTATAAATACCAGTGTTATCTGCTACGCCAACTTGTTGGCCAACCTGAACTTTGTCACCAGCCTTAACACAAGCCGATTGCATATGCAAATATGATGATTCATAACCGTTGTCATATCTAATTTTAAGCATATTGCCGCCACCGTTGTCATAAGAATAAGAAACAACAGTTCCATTTGCCAATGCATTTAAACGTCTGCCTGTTTCACATGGAAGGTCAACGCCGTTATGGAAAGACTGCGCTTGCCCAGTAACAGGGTGAGTTCTGTAACCATAAGGAGAGCTGATATATACAGCTGGTGGAGTTTGAGGATATACGCTACCCCAGCCACAGCTATCGATTGCTTCTTGAGAAATAACGATTTCGTTTGAACCTGTAGTTACGCCTGATTCCCATGGATATTTAACAGGTGTGCAGCCTGATTTTTTCTTAGGAGTATCAACATAATTCATATGAATATAACGTGTTTGACCATTTATTTCAGCAATATACCAATCGCCTTTACGTCCAGTAATGGTAACTTGATCGCCAGTATATAAACTGCCAACAATAGTACCCCATTCTCCAGTTCTTACGTTAAGATAGCTGCTTCCTACTTGGACAGTTCCTGTAATGGAAGGAGAATATGTTTCTTCGTTGCTGTCTTTTTCGTCTTTCTTATCGTCGTCTTTTTTATCGTCCTTTTTTTCGTCCTTCTTATCGTCGTCTTTCTTTTCGTCCTTTTTTTCGTCTTTCTTTTTTTCTTCTTCTTTTTCTGCTATTTTTATTGTTTCTTCACTAGCTGTAGTATCATCGCTTTTGCTATCGTCAGATTTAACTACAGTTACAGAGGTGATTCCTTCAGCTTCTGTTGGGTCAACCATATCATCTTGAGCTGACAGCATAGTAAAAGAAGCAGCCATACATATTAAAAAGGCTGGAATTACCAGAAAACGTTTTTTCATATATTTTACCTCGCTTGTAAAACTTTATTTTCAATTCAATGTACATTATACCCAAAAAAACAATAAAAGTTTATATATTTTTTTTAAAGAGTTTTAATTATTTTTTTTTGTGTTATTGAAATGGCATAAATAAAAGTTTATACTTTACACTAAAATTCAACATAATCGTACTAAGCAAATTCAGCATTGGAGAATAAAATTTGAAAGCCAAATTACTCGAAGCTCTAGAACGCTTTGAAACAATTCAAGAATACTCCTACTTAAATGACGCTGATATAGATATTTTACGCAGTTTCAAAGATTATCGTGGCATTTCTATTAAATTCTGTCCCGACGAAGATAATAACCACAGGGCTGTTTTCTCTTTTGATGCACTCAACGATATTAATATAGACGAATTATGCGATTTTTCCAAACAACCGCTCAATTTTGACGAATTTTGCGTAAAACCAATAAATAATGAGCTATGCAAAATAATTATAGCTCCCTACTATAGAAAAAACGTTCATTTGGCTGATCTAATTTTAATTATCTCAGCAAAATCAGAATATGATTTTGCCGAATGGTGTCTTTTTGCAGAATATATGGCAAACTTCGTTTGCCGAATGTATAGATACCCAGCCCTTACACAAACAAATAAAGGACAAAATCCAGAACATCTCCTTAGTTTCCTTAAAGAAACTCAAAATATTCTGGATGTAAAAGCCACAACTTTATTTTGGTCTGATAAAGACGCACAATTACTTATAAGTTTTCTAAAAAAATTAATAGATGAATTTAGCTTATATGCAGCTCATATAATTCAAAGAACAAGTCCAGGATATTGTAGTTATATTGAGCTTATTTCCGCCGATCAAAACGAAATATGCGATTTAGGCGTAGGATTTTTAATTAACGAAATCATAGCTCAACAATACCCAGAAGGAACACAGATAAACAAAACTTATAATTTAAAAGTCGGGAAATTAGACTTTCCGCCATGCGACCCAGTGCCAATGTTTATTCCATGTTGCGCTGGCGGGCGTATTTATGGGCATTTAGGCATTATGNNAGATGTGTATAAGAGACAGTGTTTATTCCATGTTGCGCTGGCGGGCGTATTTATGGGCATTTAGGCATTATGCTTTCACAAAGAGAAGCACAAAATATGAATTCAATATTAAAGCTTATGCCAATGCTTACAAACCAGCTTGGACTGCATTTTAGCCATATTTACCGTTTAAGAAGAGAAGCAGTTAGAAGCCGTCTGCTTCGCCAAATGAACAAAATATGCAGCGAAATAAATTCAACAGTTAATGTCTCTGAAATACTGCAAAAAACTGCTGAGGCTTTAAACATTCTGTTCGGACAAAAATCCGGAGCAATACTATTAAACTCAAGAGAAACCTTTAAACTAGAAGTAGAACAATATCTATCTAATGACGTTCCCAAAGAATTTGAAGGAAAATCAGCTTCAGAATACGGAGAACAAGTTTTAAACACCATCAAAAACGGAATAGCAATAGATAATCGCACAGGCAGACTTTTAAACCTTCCAATCAGATGTATTTTACCATTAGCAACCACAAATTCTGGAACAAATAAATCTACAAATACAAGCACTCTTGGCGGTCTTATTCTCTTTAACAGCGAAAATAACGAAAAGCTAAGTGATGAAGATTTTGAAGAACTGCTTCCAAACTTTTTAACAAGTATTAGCTCCGCTTTGCATATAGCATTTAAAGACGATATACAAGTTAAAACTATTCAAAACCTTGAAGGACTTATACAATATGCAAACAACCCCGAAGAGTTACTAGACGAAGCTATAAGCACAATAAAAAGGTTGTTAAAAGTCAGCAGAATCTCTTTCCTAGAGGCAGACGAAAAAAGCAAAAAACTGCTCATTAAACAAGGGTTAGAGCTTCCACAAAACATAATAGGAACAGAAGTTAATTTTGGAGAAGGTATTTCTGGTTATGTAGCTGAACATATGGAAACATGCCGCATAGATGATATTGAAAAAGATGAAAGATTTATGAATCGCTCTAAAGAAGCATATTTTAATAAATCAATTCTTTCAGTTCCTCTTATTAGTAAACGTTTAAGCAGAAAACCCAAAGTTTTAGGCGTTATAAACGTGAATAACAAAATAGATGATTCAACCTTTAATCCTCAGGACCAGCAACTTCTTGAAGCAGTATCTCACCTTTTAGTTACAGCATTAGAAAATGCAAGGCTAATGCAAGATGAACATGAAAAGCAACTATTAGACCGTCAGCTTTATGACGCTAAAGAAATCCAAATGTCTCTCATGCCAAAACAGGCAAATTTCCAAGAAATGCCGCCTGCTATAGGCGTATTTGGAAAAAGCAATCCTGCAAAACAGATAGGCGGCGACTTCTTTGATTTAATTCCATTAGATGATGGAAGATTGCTAGTAGTACTTGGTGATGTTTCAGGAAAAGGTATGCCTGCTGCAATTCTTATGGCTATGACAAGAATGATAATTCATAGTGTTGTTCAAAACTGCTCTGACCCAGTAACCATATTAGAAAGAGTAAATAACAAGCTTTGCAAAGAACTTGACTCCTATCATTTTGTTACCTTACAGCTTGTAGCCATAAACCCCAAAACAGGTGAATGTGAAATGTCATCGGCAGGCCATGGCCCATTAATGGTAAGATTAAAATCCCATTGTCAGCTTATAGAAAGCAGAAGCGGAGCTCCTGTTGGCATAGATGGCTTAGAAACCCACTATGTTAAAGAACCATTCGGAATGATAGCCAACGATACTCTAATAATGTTCACAGACGGTTTAAGCGAAGAACGTTCTCCCGATGGAGAAATGTTTGGAACAGAACGAGTTATGGATATAATGGAAAAAAAATCTGACGATACCGCAAAAAATTTGTGCGAAGCGCTTATAAACGCCGCAGTAAATTGGAGAAAAAACGCTGAAGCCCATGATGATTTAACGGTTTTGGCACTAAAATTTAAAGGTAGAGAAAACGCATGAATACAGAAGCATACAAAGAAACATTAGGTTTTTATTCAAAACTTGCCGAAAAAACAGCGGAAACCACAGACTTAAAAGTTCTCGTAGAATCAATAATAAAAGAAACAGTTCTTTTTATGGATGCTACTTCTGGCTCTATTATGGTTTACGACAAAGAAGATAACAGTCTTAAACTTTATGTTTCTGCGCAACATCCCCAGTTTTCTAATGAAAATCAAGGCAATAAGCCTGTCGCTTCTGTTTCTATTAACTCTGGAATAGCCGGTGAAGTTTTCACTACAGGCAAACCAGCTTTAGGAGCTAAAAATTTTTCTTTAGAAATAAANNGATAAAGGTTCTTTTGTTTCAGTTCCATTAAAGCATAATAAAAAAATTATTGGCGTAATGAACCTTAACAGAGATTCTGAACTTGAAGATTTCAATGAAGACGATCTTTCTACATTAAAATCTGTTGAAACAATGATTGCAAGCCTTATAGAAAAAGAAAAACTTTTAGCGGCAATAGAAGCCAACAGAAAAGAAATTTCAGGTTTATACGCTCTATCCAGCATACTTTCAGAAACAAGCGATTTTGAAATAAGAATTATGCGTTTTCTCGCAAAACTCACAAGAGAACTTTCTTTAGAAAGAGCTGCCATTGTTGAGTTAAAGACGCCAATTAAATCGACTATATACGAATCTCAATCTATCGAAATAGAAACTGTCGCAGCTCAAAATATTTCAGACGGTTTACTAAAACAAATTTTCTCCGACATAGATGAAGAGTTTACTATTACTTTTTCAAGAGTCATTTCAGACCCTAAAAAAGCAAATATAGAAGAACCAATAACTTTATCTTTTAACGAAGACGGAATAGCATATCAAATGCTTTGTGTTCCGTTATTTATAGAAAACTCGCCGTCTCACCTTCTCTTAATAAGCCGACCTAAAAATGAAGTAGACCAACAGGAAAATAAACGCCATTTGAAATTCCTGTATATAATTTCCCATAATGTAGCCGCTGCTATCTCTAGAGAAATGATGCTCAAACGAATTAGAGCTGACAGAGAAATGCTTTATGAAACCGCAAAGAGAGACAAAGTTTTCTTAGATATAAGTAGAGATTTAGCAAGTACCCTAGACCCATATTGTATTCTACAAAAATCCTTCGAACAATTTAGAAGAGTAATTTCATTTACTTCAATCGCAATATTGCTTTACGATGAGTTAGACGGAAACTACAGACTTATCATACAGCCACGTAAGCCTCTTACAGCAGAATATAAACAAAGCTTATCTGACTCTATATACGGACAATTTATAGATTACCCTGCCGAACCTCCTTTAACAAAAGAAATATACAAAGAATTTATGACCTTTAAACCACAGGATGAAACAGCAGAAACCGCTAAGAGCTTTAAGCATGTTTTGCATCTTCCCGTAATTATTGGCGACAAAGTTCAAGGATTAATTCATCTCGCAAGAGAAGAAAACGACAAACCCTTTGGCAGACACGATTTAGATATAACTTCTCAGTTTACAGGCATTTTTATAACAAGCATTAAAAATGCAATGATACATAAACGCACAGAAAAACTAGCGTTTACCGATCCTCTTACAGAATTATTCAACCACAGATATTTCCAGGAAACGCTTAACCAAGAGTTTGTTAGAACCAAACGTTACGAAAAGCCCCTTTCTCTGATGATTATAGATATAGACTTCTTCAAAAAGTTTAACGATACTTATGGACATCTTGTCGGAGACAAAGTTTTAAGACATGTTGCAAAGATTTTTAATAAATCTGTTCGCGATAAAATTGATACCGTCGCAAGATACGGCGGAGAAGAATTTGCGGTAATTCTGCCCGAAACCACTCTAGAAGGCGCTAAAGTCTTTGCAGAAAGAATACGTTCTTCTGTTGAAGCTTCAAGAGTAGAACATGAAGACAAACTGCTTTCAGTAACTCTTTCTATAGGCGTCGCTTCTACTATGATAACTGAATGTCAAACCACATCACAACTTATAGAAGCAGCAGACGAAGCTCTTTATCACGCCAAAGGAAACGGAAGAAACCAAGTAGGATGCTACTTAGAAAAGCAATTAGCAGTAAAAAATGAATAATTAATTTGTGTCATCTATTTTTATAAAAGCTGCTAGGTCTTTATCTTGTGTATTTGTATCATGATGTTTTCTTACTAATTCTATAAGTTCTGCCTGGCAGTTGTTTTGACACAAAACCTCTGCTCCTGTTTCGCAATGATTAGCCAAATCATAGCCTAAAAGCACTTTTACAACTTTCATTGGCAAAGAAAGCCTTTTTTGCGTTTTCCCTATATCGTGAATTACTGCCAAAGTTTTAAACAAATCGTGTTTTTCTTTTGAAAAGTCGCTTGAATTGCAAACAGCGTTGAAAACTCTTATTATATGAGCTTTTTCAACTGTTTTATGAGTTTCCAGAATAGTTATAAGCTGTTTAGGGGCAAAGGATAAAGCTTTTTCCCAATCATTTTGGTTATATTTTGGAAAAAGCTCATTAAAAAATTGCCACACTCTATATTTAATTCTATCAAACAGCATCACATAGGCAATCCAAATGCTGAAGTAATAAGAATTAACGATGCTTTTAAAGTAGGCGTAATTAATATATTAAAAAAACCAAATGCCATTAAAGCAAAAAGAACCATCGGAGCTACTGTTTCAAAAGCTCTATACTTAAACATATATTCATCTGGTATAAAATAAGCCAAAACTCTAGAACCATCTAAAGGCGGAAAGGGAATTAAATTAAATATCATTAAAGACACATTGATAACTAAAAAAGGCATAAGCACAGAACCATATAGAATACGAACAAAATTTAACCCCAAATTAGCTATAAGCCATTTTATGTTTAATAAAGTAAGTTTCATCAATCCTGCCGCAATAAGTGCCATAACTAGATTTGAAGCAGGACCAGCCAATGCAATAGACATCATAGCCCTTTTGGGATTACGACAATTATTTGGATTAACTCCAACAGGTTTCGCCCAACCAAAGCTAGTAAATATCATTAAAATCGTACCAAAAACATCAAGATGTTTTAATGGATTAAGACTTAGACGTCCCGTTCGTCTTGGAGTAGGATCACCTAAAAAGTCAGCCATACGAGCATGAGAATATTCATGCATTGTCAAAGAAATAATAATGGCAGGCAAATACCATATTTTTTCTATTAAAGTAGAAGACATAGAAATCAAAGCCTGTCCCAAAACCAAAAAAAGCATTAAAGCAAAAAATTTACCGCCTGGTTGTGCTAAAAATGCCTTTATTCTGTCTAACAAAGTTGGTTGTTCGTCAACTACGTATATTCTTGTAAATGGATTTTCCAATTTCTAATTCCTCCTGTTTTGTTAGACATCTGCCATCCAATTTTAGTTCCGTAATATATTCTAAAATTGTTCTAATATGAGGACCAGCTTCTATACCTTCGTCAATTAAGTCTTTCCCTGTAATTTCAGGTTTAATACCCATTAAATGCTTTGTATAATAAACAACTTTATTTATATTTTCTTTATTAAGACTAAAACTAACCAAAGCAGCCAATGCCTCTGGACATCGTTTTTCTAATAAGTCAAACAGTCTTATATGGTCTTCGCAATGCAAATCTAAAAGCTGCTTTGGAATTTTTTTCAATGCATCTAGCCCATCATCTATTTTTAACCTCATAGAATGAGGTAATCCCATATTAGCTATAATAGAGTTTCTAATATTAAACTGCAAAAAACTTAAAAAACAAATCCAATAAACAGTAGCTACATCTGGAGCTTCTTTTAATTTTAAGCAATCATAATTCAAGTCTCGCAATTCAATATTACATGGAAAATGAGAAAGTAATTTTGCTCTTTTTAACTGATTTATAATTTTTCCTGGATGCTTTTCCTGAAATATCTTTGTAAGCTCTGCCGCAACTCTTTTTATGGAAATACGTAAAGCAACTTTGGCTTTTATTGCCTGTTTGTAAAGTTGCCATGTTGTCGGTTCCATGCGAAAATTAAAACGATGAGCAAATCTTACAGCTCTGTAGAGCCGAGTAGGGTCATCTTCAAAGCTTTTTTCGTGCATAACTCTAATTAAGCCATTTTTTAAGTCATCAAGTCCATTAAAATAATCTATTATTTGAAATCTGTTTTCGCCATTTAAAGCCAATGCTAAAGCATTAATTGTAAAATCTCTACGAAATAAATCGTCTTTTGCTGTTGCATTAAGAGTAACAGTAGGCAAAGCGCCAACATATTCATAAATTTCTTTTCTAGCTGAAGCAAAATCAACATCTAGCCCATTAATACATATTTTAGCAGTATGAAATTTATCAAAAACATGACAATCTGTATTTAATTCTTTGCTTAAACTTTGTGCAAAAGGAATAGCATCGCCTTCTATCACTATGTCTATATCATAATTAGCTTTCTGTAAAAGCATATCACGAACAAAACCACCGACAACGCAAGCTTTAACATTTTGCTTATCTGCAAATTCACCAATTAACGTAAAAATTTGTAAAATATTCGGTGGAAAATTCATGCCTTCTATTGTATCTTTATTCATTTTTTTGCTCTATCAGGCCATAAATGGGCTAATCTTTCGGCAACAGCTTTTTCTTTTCCGTATTGTTTGGGTTTATAAAAGCTAACAGGTGAATGGCCTTCGGGAAAATAATTTTCATCTGGCACAAATGCGCCTTTAAAATCATGCGGATAGCGATATTCTTTTCCATAGCCGATTTCCTTCATAAAGCTTGTTGGAGCATTTCTTAAATGAACAGGAACCCCTGGTTCATCGCCGCTTTGTCTAATATACTGCCTTACCGCATGTTCAGCAATTTCCAAAGAATTGCTTTTTGGTGCCATCGCAAGATATACGCATAATTGAGCCATACAAATATGCGCTTCTGGTGGACCTACGTATTCAAATGCTTGTGCAGTAGACATAGCTAAGGTTAAAGCAAATGGATCAGCCATTCCAACATCTTCGGAAGCAAACCTAATCATACGTCGTATTATATACCTGCAATTTTCCCCGCCCTCAATCATTCTAAACATCCAATAAAGAGCAGCGTCTGGGTCAGAGCCTCTTAAAGACTTATGCAAAGCAGAAATAAGGTTATAGTGCTGTCTCTTATACACATCTGACGCTGCCGACGAGCGNNTTATGCAAAGCAGAAATAAGGTTATAGTGTTCATCTCCACCTTTATCATATTTAATTGATTTATTTTGGAAAGTTTCTGCTATTAGCTCAGAAGTAACTACAGGTTTTGTCATGTTTTTCTGGCGGGCTACTTCAACGCATGTTTCTAACACGTTTAAAGCTATTCTTGCATCTCCAGCCGCCATTTTTGCTATTTTTTCAAAATCATTTTCCTCTATTTGAACTTTAGGCTCTTTTGTAAGTTTTGAATCACATTCCATAGCTCTTACTAAAATTGCTATAAGAGCTGGCACAGAAACGGGTTTTAAAGTAATAACCTGACATCGAGAAAGCAAAGCAGAAACAACTTCAAAACTTGGATTTTCGGTAGTTGCTCCAATAAAAATTACAGTTCCTGATTCAATATGAGGCAAAAGAGCATCTTGTTGAGCTTTGTTAAATCTATGTATTTCATCTATAAACAAAACGGTTTTTCTTCCGTTTGCTCTCCGAATATATGTAGCTTTTTCAAATGCCGCCTTCATTTCTTTTACACCAGACGTTACGGCTGAAAGTTGCATGAATTCAGCATCAGATTGTTTTGCAAGAACTCTTGCCAAGGTCGTTTTTCCACAACCTGGTGGTCCCCATAAAAGTATAGAGCCGTTCAAGCCAGCTTCAATCAGCATACGAAGCGGTTTACCTGGACCTAAAATATGGTCCTGCCCCATTATATCTTCAATACATTCAGGTCTCATTCTGTCAGCAAGAGGTCTATAAGGCTCCTGCTTAGTCATATTTCCGCTATCTGCTTGATAATCAAAAAGATCACTCATACTTTTTAAATGCTTCTCTTAATTTTTCCAACGTTGTTCGCGGGTCCTCAATAATTATTTTAGTGCCACCAATAACGTCTATAAAGCCTAACTCACGATTATATCTTGGGACTATATGCTGATGTAAATGCTTTATGCTAGCGCCAGAAGCAAAACCAACATTAAAGCCTATATTAAATCCATTTGGATGATAGCTTTCATCAAGAACTCCCATAGCAAAATTTCTCATTTTTGCCATTTCCAACTCTTCTTCTTGGGTTAAATCTCTAGGGTCTTCAACATGTCTAACAGGAAATAAAAAAATATGCCCTGAATTGTAAGGATAAAGGTTTACGCTACACCCAACTAATTCATTACACCCAACTAATAAATTAGTAACCTGTGGGTCTCTTTTGGCAATAGCGCAAATAATACAATCAACATTTGGTCGCTTTGAACCATTAATGTATTCTAATTTGTTCGGAATATATAATTGAGATTTAAAAGCCATTTTTATCACCTAAATTTATTTAATAAAATTATTATAACATGATTATTAATAATTACATCATAAAAGTTGTTGCTAGTTTGAAAAATACAGTGTAAGATAAAAATAAATAAGATTTATTGTGGAGTTATTGCTTTATGGATATTTTATTTCCTATATTAGGCGTTGTCGCTATTATTATTCTCATTACTGTAATTAAACTTTTACCAATAGGTGATTATATTAATTGCAACCATGCCCATCACGCAAATATTTCAATGCGTCAAATTATTGCAATGAAATTTAGAAAGACAGATGTTTCCTACCTTTTAGAAAAGTTTGTTACTGCTCAAAACGCAGGCTTAACTTTAACAATGCGCCAACTAGAAACCCACATGTTGTCTAACGGCAATATAGATTCAGTTATAAACGGGCTTATAAGCGCAAGAACTTCTCGTATTCCTCTTGACTTTGATAGAGCCGCCGCTATCGACTTGGCAGGCAGAGATGTCAGCCAGGCAGTAAGAATGTGTGTTCAACCAAGAGTTATCAGCTTAAATAATATATGCGGAATAGCTAAAGACGGTATTGAACTAAAAGTAAAAGCAAGTCTTACAATAAAAGCCAACCTTGACACAATGGTAGGCGGTGCTGGTGAAGACACTATTACCGCAAGAGTTAGCGAAAGAATAGTATCTACCATTGGTTCTGCTAAAAAGCATGGCGACATATTAAATCAACCTTCTGTTTTGTCTAAAGAAGTATTAGCTTCAGGCTTAGACGCAAATACTGCATTTGAAATTATATCACTGGATATAGCAGATATAGACGTAGGAAGAAATATTGGCGCATATTTGCTTCAATACAAAGCAGCCGCAGAAAAACGCGTTGCCGAAGCTAAAGCAGAAGGAAGAAGAGCTATGGCAAAAGCTCAAATGCAAGAAAACAAAGCTGCAGAACAAGAAGCAAAAGCAAACCTTATAAAAGCTGAAATGGAAGTTCCTTTAACGCTTGCAAACGCATACAGAACAGGGCAATTATTAAGCAAGAAAAAACAAGCAGCTTTAAAACAGCAGCAAATACAAAATCAACAGTTGCAATTAGCTCAAGCTAGACAAGCCCAGCTTTTAGCCGCAAGACAGGCTCAATTACAACAGCAAAGAGTTCAACTAAGCCGTCAGGCTATTCAACAAAAAACAGCACAAGCTCAGTTAGCTCCACAACCAGTTGCAACACAACCAGCAACACCAACTCCAACCGCTAATTCATAAAATATAGATGGAAAAAGTTACCCAAGAACAACTAAAAAAAATGAATAAATTGCACCGCATTGAATTGCGGCAACTAGACCATATGTCTGAATCACAATTCCAAGTTTTTAAAAAAAATTTTTCAGTTGGTTGTCTTGAGGGAATAACAAAAAGCGAAGCCCATGCTTTATTAATGTCTATGCTTACATTAAATCTTGAGTTGCAAAACAGAGGTGAAGTTATATGAAATATCTACAAAAAGTAGCGAAAATGCCAGATTTTATAGCTCAGAACACCTATTGCCACCCTCAAGATTGCCAAATAGACAATACTTCTATCGGAGGTTTTGTTTTGCCTGGCATAATAGACATGCACTTTCATGGAGCTATGGGCTGGGATTTTTCTTTTGGTAATGAAGAAAAAATAAATGAAATGCTAGATGCAACAGGCGCAGCAGGGATAACAGGAGTTTTAGCCACTGTTTTAACTAGCGATTCAAAGCAAATGGACAATATTTTAAAAGCAATAAAAAACGTAGCTAAAAACAGAAATATTGTTCCAATAATACATGGAATATACCTAGAAGGTCCATTTTTAGCTTATGAACAAAAAGGTGCCCACCCTGCTGAATTTTTAATGCCTCCCTCCATAGAACTCTTAAAAAAATGGCAAGATGAAGCTGAAGGTCTAATAAAAGTTATTACAGTAGCCCCAGAGCTACCAGGCGCTATAGATTTTATCAAAGAAGCAACAAAAATGGGAGTAAAAATTGCGTTAGGTCATTCCAATGCTGATTGGCAAACAACAAAAAATGCCATAATAGCTGGAGCTTCTATTGTAACTCATATGTTTAACGCAATGCCTCAAATTCATCACAGAAAGCCCAATATAACAAGTTACGCTTTAACAAATAAAAATCTCCAGTTAGAAGTAATTGCTGATTGCGAACACGTTTCCCCAGAAATAATAAACCTAATAACTCAAACAAGAGATAACGAAAAGATAATATTTATATCAGATTCTATGGCTTTAACTGGTCTTCCAGAAGGGCAATATAACTTTTATAATCAAAATTTAGAAAAAACCAAAACAAGAGCTAAACTTCAAAATGGAGGATTTTTCGGCGGTGCTATTATGCTACCAAAATCTTTGCATAGATTATCAACAGAAGCAGGCATTTCATGGGGCGAAATCGGCGAAAGCGTATGGAGAAACCCATGCAATTTTTTAAACATACAGCCACCAAACATTCAAGTATATTTTGACACAGAAATGAATTGGCAAGCCACATATCATAACGGAAACTGGTATATAGCAGCATAATCAGGTTTATTTAAAGTGAATAAATTACAAAAAACATTTGGAGCCACATTAATAGAAATATTATTGTGTTTTGCAATATTATCAACATCTTTATATCCAATTGCTTTTTTATTTCAAAATTTTGGCATAAATAATAAAACCTCAGAAAAAGAATTTCTAGCCACATTAATTGCTCATCATGCCACAGAAACCTTAATAGCAAAACGTTCTATAGATCCTTCTTATATTCCCAAAATGACGTCAAATGCTCCTGTTGCAATGAAATCAGAAATTCCAGAAATACCCCATGAATATTTTGAGTCTATTACAGCAAGTGGTTCTTATATTACCGATTCCAATGAATCAAAACTTTTTAATGTAATAAAAGACTTTACTTTCACAATAGACACATATCTCCTCGATACGCGTTTCTATAAAGTTATATGCAAGATAAACTATAACGAAAATAATAAAAACAAACAAATATTTTTTGAAAGACAATTATACGGAATAACTAAAGCTCCAGAAGAATTTATAGATTCAGAATACGATGATTTGTCTGAAAACGTTGAGGATTATTCTTTTGTTACGGAATAAAGCATGAGCAAAAAAGGAACAATAAAGCTAGAAACAGTTTTAGTCATTATAATAGCATTAACTGTGTTATTAACAGTTTTTGCTGCTCATTCATATTATACTCACAAAATTTCAGAATCAGTTAACCAAGACAATATAGTAAGTAAATATACAAAAATTTTGCTATCAGTGCGAGAAGATGCCTTAATGACAGCAAAAGCAGATATAATAGACAATAATTTAATTCTAAAAGATAAAAACAATAAACTAATTGCTCATTACAAATTAGTAAGTGATAAATTAATACGCGATATTGAAAATCCAGAAGCAGAGCCTAAAATTTTAATAGATAACGTAAATAAATTAAAATTTTGGATAAATACCAAATATCCAAATTTACTCTCAATGTATCTAGAAACTAACGACGAACAAGCAATTCCATTTTTTACTTCATTTGCTTTAAGGTGCTACAACAATGAATAACGCATACTTCAGAATAATCTTATCTTTGTTTGTAACCGCATCTATATTTTTAGTTGCTGCTTATATGGCAAATCTTAAAAAAAGAGATATAGCTCCTGCATTTAAGCTTATAGCTCATGAGTATAAAGCCGAAGCAGAAATAGCAGACCAGATGAGACATTTAAAAGATTATAAAACTACACCTACTCCACATGAAGAAGAAATTATGGAAGGTTATGCTATAGATTTTCAGCCAGCAAAGAAAAATNNCCGATATTTTTACGTTTGAATAAAAATTAAAATAACTACATAAAAAGCCAAAGTCTCTTTTTACGCCAAACAACGCTAAATTTTCTATGAGAAACATTTTTTCCGTTAAAAGGCTTTTTCCATAAATCATCTATACGACAAATTAGAGCTCTCGTAAGAGAGTTTCCTAATCCATGTTTAACCAACCATAAGCGTATTATTTCTCTTCTTAAAATAGGTGCTATTACCTTATCAACTTTAAGCATTTTTACAGTTTCTGTATCTACAGAGTTTATATATAAGTACCTTTCAGCTTTGCGACTTAAATACTTTTGAATATCGCTTGCATCAGCCCCAAGTTCTGAAATGTGAGTTATTGCGTCTTTTTGTATCTTTTCAAGCTCTGGTATTAAAATATGCCTTATTTTATTTCTTAAATAAATATCTGTAGCATTTGTTTCATCGGTTCGCCATTCTTGATTAATAGAAATCATATATTTTTCAAGTTCTTTTCTATGAATATTAAGAATTGGTCGCCATAATTTTAACTTTTTACCGCCAAAATTCAAATAAGCAATAGATTTAATACCACACAAGCCCTGCCACGAGCTTCCTCTTAATAACCTCATAAAAACGGTTTCTACCTGGTCATCAGCGTTATGCCCTGTAGCAATTAAATCTGCCCCAGATTCATCTATCATATCAGCAAAGGCTGAATAACGGAAATGTCTAGCCCAACCTTCGCTTCCTAATTCTGTATTATTCTCTAAATCTTCCTGCTGAGCTTTTCTTGAATAGAATTCTAATCCCAAACTTTCAGCTAATTCCTTGACCCACATAGCATCAGCCTCTGCCGTTTTCCTTAAGCTGTGGTCTACATGAAAAACACAAATAGACAGTTTTTTCATTCGACACCACTCTCGCAATAACAGTAACATAGCAACAGAGTCACATCCGCCAGAAACAGCTACAGCAATTTTTGAAAATTTGGGAGAAATAGTAAACTTAGAAATAAAACGCTGAGTAGCCGGAGCTATTCTCATATCCAATGCCTCAAAAAATTAATAAT
>LXOW01459561.1_pt1 | contig 18454 bp, 8 predicted proteins | sample 1368591 | NCBI WGS metagenome assembly LXOW01 (sample SAMN04884650, study PRJNA319009) | bovine gut metagenome | isolation source: Cow rumen | host: Bos taurus | place: Italy: Legnaro (PD) | collected 2014-07-09
CTTTATCTCTCGCATGAGACAGTGCCTACCTTGTCGCAGTACGACTTTGGAAAATATGCGCCATACGCCCAAGAGATTGAAATCCTGATTCCCGCATTGGAGCAGGGCGATTATTACCTTTTGGCCAAAGGCTCCACACAAAACGGCAGCCCGCAGCAAGTGAGCATTGCCACTTCCATCATCAACTTTGAGATTTTGCACATCGATGCCGACCATGGTTCCAACACGGGTTCCATCACCACCAAGGTGATAGGCGCGAAGTTCGACAGCATCATGGACTTCCGCTTGGTGCAGGGTGGTGAATACCTGCCTGCCGAGAAGGTCTTCTTCAGCAACAGCACGGAGACCTACACCACCTTCGACCTTGTGGATATGCCCGCTGGTACTTACGCAATGGAGGCTGAATTGCCTGGCGGCATCATCACCATCAAGGGCGAGGCTTTCACCATTGAGGAGGGTTTGCCTGCAGAATTGGCGGTCAATATTGTGGCACCGGCGAGTGTACGGCGCGGTAACACCTTCCCAGTGAACATCGAATACGGCAACATCGGCACCACCGACTTGAATGTGTCGGGCTTTGTGGTGGTGAGCCGCAACGGTCATCCCATTGGCTTCACTTCTGATGAGTTGGCCGAAGGACTCACAGAGCGCGTGTTCAGCACGGCAGAAACCAACGGCAACCCCGATGTGCTGCGCCCAGGCTATCGTGCCACAAAGACGATTTTAGTAGATGCCAATACGCTTACGCATGTTAGTTTGCAGGTTTATGCAATTAGGAAACAATACTAATATGATACAAGATTTTGAAACACTAGACTTTATCAGCCGCTTTGCGCCAAACTGCCGCTTTGCGTCATTGCGAGCGAAGCGAAGCAATCCAGTGAAAATGCTATGGGTCTGGATTGCTTCGTCGTGCCTCCTCGCAATGACGCGAAGCGACGACAAGGATAGTCCCGTGTCTCGCAGTCTCGAGTCAAAAAGAATATAATAATAGGAGAAACAACATAATGAAACAAAGAATTTTAATCATCATTGCATTGGTCTTGTCGGGTTTTGCCCTGCAAGCCCAAAACATCATCCGGCCTAAGATTGCCTGCCCGAACGGCATTTATGTGAACAGTTACAACGGCGTGCTGTTCTACCAACGGGCCGATATGTCCATCCCCAACCGTGGCTTGGACCTGGAAGCCGTGTTCTACTACAACAGTTCCTACAACACCAAAAACTACGGCTACGGCAATGGCTGGAGCCTTGGTTACGAGATGCGCTTCATTGAGGACTCGTTGGGCATCATCATCGAGCAGGGCGACGGTCGGCAAGACCTCTACACCCGTTATGGCAACAGTTTTGAGGCACCCGCTGGCGTGTTCAACACCTTAACGATTGATGGAGTTGGATTTAAACTCACGGCAAAAGACGGAACGCAATACCGTTTCACCGACCTTGAGTCAAAAAAGGTGACGCAAATCGCCAATCGTTATGGCAATGCGCTTGATTTCGATTATCAAAACGGAAACTTAACTACCATCACTGACATCAACGGACGCAGCATCCTCTTTGAGTGGAACGCCGACACGCTGATGACACGGATGAGCACTTCGTTTGACGACCGTGTGTGGACTTATGGCTACGACGAGCGGAAAAACCTCACGAGCATGACCAATCCGATGGGTTACACTGTGTATTACGCTTATAACCGCGACAACCGCATCAAGACCTTCACCAACGAGGAGGGCTATTCCACCCACATCTCCTACAACGATGATGGTATGGCGCACCGCATCAAGACCGACCTCACCGATAAGTCCATCCGCTATGAGTTGGCCAACCGCCAGACCGTCTTCATCGACTACCTTCCCGACGGCAACAACCAGTTCAGCACCTACAAATGGGACGAGCGGGGCCGCGTGATTGAGAAGATAGGCAACTGTTGTGGCTTTAGCAGCAAACTCACCTACGATGACGACGACAATGTCATCCGCAGCGAGGATGCCAACGGCCACGCCACCACATACACCTACGACCAGCGCGGCAATATGCTCTCCGCCACTGATGCCTTGGGCAATACGGAGTATTTTACCTATGGTGGAGTATATAATAGTCTCACATCTTTTACTGATAAAAAAGGGAATTTGTACACTTTTAGTTATGATGAATATGGGAATCAAACCGCTATACATGCTCCTTTAAATGCGAATACCACATACACCTATAATGAATTTGGTTATGTACAGACAGTAACAGATGCTAATTACAACACAACGCATTATAATTATGATAGCTATGGGAATCTGACCTCGATAACAGATGCATTAGGAAACACAACAGTAATGCTATATACAGCAAATGGTTTGTTGCAATCTGTTTCAAATCCTAATATGGGAGAAAATAGGTTTGTTTATGATAGGAATCAAAACATAATTAGTTCTTTTGATCCACTTGGTCATTCTACATTAATGGAGTATGATAAGGTTGGGAATGTCAATAAAATTACTGATGCGTTGTCAAATGAAACTTCTATCACTTATAATGCTTTAGGACAATCATTAATGGTGAAAGACCCGTTAAATAATAACACCTATTTCTCTTATAATGGGAAGCAACAGGTGACACAAATAAAAAATGCACAAAATCATGTTTCAAGGAGCTTCTATAATGAGCAAGATTGGTTGACGATGACTATTGATGCAATGAATGACACAACACTTTATTATTATGACAACATTGGATTAATCATAGGTCTTGAATGTTCTAATGGTCAATTTGTTACATATCAATATGATGATTTGAATAGGCTTGTTAATGTTGCTGACCAGTCGGGAATGATGGCAAGTTATGTTTATGATGCCAATGGCAATGTGATTTCATATATTGATGCCGAAGGTCAAACAACCACTTTTCAGTATGATGCATTGAATCGTCTTGTCCAATCAACGGATGCGGCAGGTTATTCGGAATATTATTCATATGATAATAATAGTAACTTGTTGAGTTGTTTGGACAAAAAAGGCAATGTAACAGAATATACTTACAATGCTTTAAACCAAGTACTTACTGAACGGGATGCTTTGAATAATCTGACTACTTACACCTATGATGCTAATGGCAATTTGATTTCAGTGACCGATGCGCAAGGTAGCACTACTTTATATCAGTATGATGCCAACGACCAACTAACAAAAATTACCTTTGCCAACGGTAAGACTAAACAATTCGTTTACGATGCCAACGGCAATATAGTGACATTTACAGATGAAAGAGGCCTCTCGATAGGATATGTTTATGATGCTTTGGGTCAACTGATGCAAAAGACTTACCCAAACAATACATCAGACAGTTTTACATACGATGCTGTAGGCAATATGTTGACCGCTAACAATGCTGATGCACAAATCTCATTTACTTACGATGCGATGGGCAAGGTGCTTTCGGAAACCCTTAATGGAAAAACTACGAGTTATGCATACGACATCCGAAACAGGACGATAACCAAAATCTATCCCAGTGGAAGAATGATTTCCGAGGAATACGATTTGCGTCAACGCATGACAGGAATTAAGGAAAACAATAACTATTTCGTAACTTTGGCTTACAATGCCAATGATGCCTTGACCCAAAGAGCATACGGCAACGGCACGACGACCAACTTTGTTTACAATACTTTGAACCGATTGGTGCAAATCACGGACAATCCGAACATTGCCAATGTGCAGATGACTTACGATGCAGTGGGCAATATGCTCTCAAAAAAGGACTTGCTTCGCCCAACTCAAAGCGAGGCTTACACTTACGATGCATTAAACCGTTTGGCAAGTTTCAAGCAGGGCGAGATGACCACAGGTGTGGAGATTCCCAATCCCTTGAAGCAGGTGCAATATGCTTTGGATGCCTTGGGGAATCGTACCGCGGTAACTACCAATGGTGTAACTACCAATTACATTGCCGATAATATGAACGCCTATATCTCTATTACAGGAGGCCAAAACATAACCCCTCAATATGATGACAACGGCAACATGACGAACGATGGTATCCACACCTACCAATACAATTACAACAACCGCCTAATAAGCGTGGATAACGGCGCGACGGCCACCTACAAGTACGATGCCTTGAACAGACGCATCCAAAAGACGGTCGTTGAGCCTGTGGTTGGTGAGCCCGGTCGAAGCATCGAAACGACGACCAACTACTATTATTGCGGCGACCAAGCCATTGAGGAACGCGATGCCGACAATGTGGTGTTGGCCACCTACATCTTTGGCATTTCGGTGGATGATGTACTGCAAATGCAGCGCGGCGGCAACACCTATTACTACCACAAGAACCATTTGGGTTCCGTGGTGGCACTCACTGATGGCAGCGGTAATTTGGTGGAACGCTACGAATACGATCCTTACGGACAGCCCACCATTTTGGATGCCAACGACAATGTGTTGAGCCAATCTGCCGTAGGCAACAGCATCTTGTTTACAGGACGCAGTTTTGATGCGGAAACAGGTTCGTATTACTACCGTGCTCGTACTATGCATCCTGGTCTTGGTCGATTCTTGCAACATGATCCATTGATGTATATAGATGGAGGAAATATGTATTCTTATGTGAAGAATAATCCTTTAATATTAATAGATAGTTTTGGTCTAACTTGTCAATATGATGAAACGCTTGCCGTTATTCGTGCAAACTTTAATATATTGAAAGATGCGATGGATAAGATTGATAGCTTTGTTGGTAGAATAGTGAATGCAATTCAAAAAATTCCAAATGTTTTTGTGTCTTCCTATTCAGGTGATATTAAGGTTTTGGTTGGTAATAATTCAGGGCGAGGATACCAAAAAACAGGTTTCTCAAAAGTGCTTAATAAATGGCAGAAGGCATTAGATGTTTATCAAAATTTCAAAAAGGGGTTTAATCTAGCAGAAGAAATGCTGGATATTATGGATGAGTTATGCAAAGTGACCCCATGTGACAATAGGACAAAGCAAGAATTGCAAAAACAAATGGATAGATTGATGAAGAGATTGGCTAAATGGGCGGTTGGCGAAGGCATAAAATGGGTGTTTACCTCTGTTGTTAACAAAAACCCAGAAATAAGAGCTGGTGTTGCTGTTTTTCAAGCTGCTTATGAATTTGGAACTTACATTGAAGAGCATACAGAAATTGGAAGTAAGTTTTGGAATTGGACAGGATTACCTGAAAGATTTGGGGAATTCATGGCATACAGTAAATTTGGAAGTACAATATCTGATTGGATGTGGGAATGGAATCATTTTGGTAACTAAAAAAATTAGGTGATATGAATAAGTTTTTTCTAATAGTAGTAATGCTTCTACAATTCATCGCAATAGATGCAATAGGACAAACAAGAAAGCAATGTCCACCACCGCCTGATGGAGACCATAATCCCCCACATAACAATGATTGGGGAAAAGAGAATCCATTTGATACCCCTCCTGATTATCATCCACATGATACCTCTTCATGGCCACCTTATTATCCAGATCCAGAGCCTGCGGATTCCACAGATATCCCAGTCCAAGACCCCATCGACCCCAACGAAATCATTGGCACAAGTGGTTATGATGCGATGGGCGATACCCTGCAATGGGTGGCGGCAACGTCTTTCCTGCCTTACGCCATCTATTTCGAGAACGACCCAGAGTTGGCCACGGCTGCGGCGCAGAAGGTGGAAATCCGCCATGCGCTGCACCCCAAGGCGGACATCTCCACCTTTGCCGTGGGAGCCTTTGGCTTCGGCAGCCATGTCTTCACCGTGGAGGGCAACCGCTCCACTTATCAGCAACGGTTAGACCTCACCCAAGATATGGGCATCTATGTGGATGTGGTGGCCGGCATCGATATTGTGGCAGGGGAGGCCTTTTGGATTTTCCAAAGCATAGACCCCGCCACGGGGTTGCCGCCGCAAGGCACACAACAGGGCTTCCTGCCTGTCAACGACGAGAACCACAGCGGCGAAGGCTATGTGTCATTCACCATCAAGCCCAAGGCCAATGCCTGTGTCACGGGCGATGTGGTCACCGCCTCGGCCTACATCATCTTTGATATCAACGAGGCCATTCCAACCAATGTATGGCACAACACGGTGGATGCCCTGCCGCCCACCACGCAACTCACTGGCACGGACAATGGCAACAATGAGGTGCTGCTACAGTTCAGTGGCCAAGACGACGAAGGTGGCTGCGGCCTCAAACAGTACAAACTCTATGTGTCGGACAACTATGGTGCTTACAGCCTTTACGACACCTATCCTGTAGGTAGCGAGGTCGCTTTCCCAACGGAATACGACCATTGTTACCGTTTTTTCTGCCTCGGCGAGGATAATGTGGGGAATGTGGAGGAGATGAAGGAAGCCGAGGTAGTCATTGAGGCCTATCCAGACGGTTTCCCGTTCTTTGTGGCAGGCTATGGCGAAAGCACCAATGCGGGCTGGAAGTTCATCGCTTCGCCCATCGCGGGCAACATTGCAGCCACAACGGTGGACAACATCTTCAGCGCAACACAGTACGACCTTTATTATTTCGACCAAGGCGAGGCGTTGGAATGGCGCAATTATAAGTACGAGCCTTTTGAACTTGAGAATGGTCAGGGCTATCTCTACGCCACCAAGGAAGACGAGACGTTGGTCTTCAGAGGCAATTACAACGAGGCGGAAATATTCGAGGTGCCACTTGCTTATTTAGAGAACAATCCCCACGTAACCATACATGGTTGGAATCTCATCGGTAACCCGTTCACGATGCTAGCCTATGCCGACAGGAGTTATTACACGATGAATGAAGACGGCACGGCCATCGAACCTATTGCAGTTTCGGAATGGGCTCCAATTCCTGCATGTCATGGCGTAATGGTAAAAGCCGAAGCACAAGGCGAAATGGTCACTTTCACAAGGACTGTTCTGCAGAACGCGGCCAACCAAGGCAATATTCAAATCTCTGTGGCGAAAGTCGATATGCGTGGCAGTGTTACGCATGACAAGGCTATTGTCAGTTTCAATCCTGTTGACCAATTAGACAAGTTCATCTTTAATGAAAGCACTGCCAAGGTTTATATTCCGCATGGTGGTAAGGATTACGCTATTGCTTACGCCAACAAGACGGGTGAGATACCTGTCAACTTCAAGGCAGCGAAAAAAGGCAGCTACACCCTCAATGTAAATGCCGATGGGATGGAGTTTTATTATCTACATCTTATCGATAATCTCACGGGCAATGATGTAGACCTGTTGGTTGAGTCCGCTTACACCTTTGAAGCCCGCACGACGGACTATGCTTCACGATTCCTGCTGAGGTTCATCCCGAAAGACGGCTCTTCGACAGGCTCAGGGACCGAACTTTTTGCCTATTGTTTCAACGACAAGTGGATTATCACCAATGAGGGTGATGCCACCCTGCAAGTGGTTGACATTCTGGGTCATGTTCTCAGCACCGAGCGCATCAATGGTACTTGTGAAAAGCAGATGGATGCGGCCGCCGGTGTGTATCTCTTGCGTCTTATCAACGGCAACAACGTGAAGGTGCAGAAGATAGTCGTCAAATAGAACTTGAACACGTTTTGAGTCATTGCGAAAGGTGCCATCGATTTCGTTGGCACCTTTTTATTTCACAAGAGGGGATTTTTTTTGTAGTTTTGCGGCATGAAAAAATACACGGTAGCAGAATTGAGAAATACAAGCATTACATATACAACATGCGAAAACTAATACTCCTTATATTCACCATATTACTATTGGCGCTCCCTTCAAGGGCGGCCTACCTTCTTGTTCCGATGGACAACACGCAGACCAACCACCTGAAAGCATACGGTGTGGCCTTCTGGGTGCTGCAGCGCGAGGTGGAAATCAGCTGGCTGCTGAACTATAGGGGAGGGAGCTACCTGATTCCCTACCACGAGATGTTTGAACGCGAATGCAAGATGCGCAACGTTTCCTACAACGTCATCGCTGACGCGCAGGCTGACGCCATCTTGGCCGAAATCGCCGACCCGGGGGTGAATATGGACGAGATGAAACTGCAGAAAGTGCCACGTGTCGCGGTGTATGCGCCCAAGAACAACCTGCCCTGGGACGATGCCGTCACCCTCGTGCTGACCTACGCCGAGATTCCATACGATGTGATTTATGACGACGAGGTGCTGCAAGGCGTGCTGCCCACCTACGACTGGCTGCACCTGCACCACGAGGACTTCACGGGTCAGTACGGCAAGTTCTGGGCCCGCTACCGCAACTACCCCTGGTATCAGGAGGACGTTCGTACACAGGAGGCTACGGCACAACGCTGGGGCTTCACCAAGGTCTCGCAACTGAAGTTGGCGGTGGTGAAGAAAATCCGTGAGTTTGTGGCTGGCGGCGGCTATATGTTCTCGATGTGCTCGGCGCCCGACAGCTTCGATGTGGCTCTGGCCGCCGACGGACTCGACATCTGCGACTATATGTTCGACGGCGACCCCATCCGCAGCGGAGACCCGCAACGCCTGAATTACGACAACTGCTTCGCTTTCACGGATTTCAGCGTTTCGGTCAACCCGCAGGAATATGAAATCTCGAATATCGACGTCACCCAGGGAAGGATGCAGCGGGTAAAGGAGCAGAACGACTACTTCCTACTGTTCGACTTCTCAGCCAAGTGGGACCCTGTGCCGACCATGCTCACGCAATGCCACGAGCGACTCATCAAAGGCTTTATGGGACAGACGACCGCCTTCAACAAGGCATACGTGAAGCCCTCGACGGTGGTCTTGGGCGATAATGCGGCCTTGAACGAGGACCGCTACATCCACGGTAACTTCGGCAATGGCTTCTGGACCTTCCTCGGCGGTCACGACCCCGAGGACTACCAGCACATTGTGGGTGACCCGCCCACCGAGTTGGACATGTACCCCAACTCGCCGGGCTATAGGCTCATTTTGAACAACATTTTATTCCCAGCTGCAAAGAAAAAAGAGCAGAAAACCTGAAAATGTTTATATTTGCAGGCTTGAAATTGAAACAAATGAATAAAAGATTTAGACTATGAGAAGACTATTACTGATTTCCCTTGCCCTTCTGTCTGGTTTCACGACGCTGCAAGCCAAGCCTGTTGACGCTAATCGCGCCCAACGTTTGGGACAAAGCTACATGGAGCAACAACTGGCCAAGAACAATAATGTTACCCTTGACCTGGCTTACACCACACGCTCCGACAACGGCACGCCTACGGCCTATGTGTTCAACTTCGCTAACGGCTTCGTCATCGTCAGCGCCGACGACTGCTACCATCCCATTTTGGGCTATTCTGTAAGCGGTCGTTTCGATTACGAGCAGGCTCCCGATGGACTGCGTTTCATGCTGGGTCAGCTGTCGCGCGAGATTGCCCAATGCATCGCCGAGGGCGTCGCCACGACCAGCGACATCGCCTGCCAATGGAAGAACTTAGAGCAAAGCGGCACGCTGAGCAACCAAAAGAACATTCCTTTGGTGGGACCTCTGGTGCAGACCAAATGGGATCAAGGTGCTCCTTATAATATATATGCCCCCAACGGCTATCCTACGGGCTGCGTGGCCACTGCTATGGCCCAGCTGATGAAATACTGGGAATGGCCCGTACAAGGTACAGGCGAGCACAGCTACCAATGGGCAGGACAGACCCTAACGGCCAACTTCGGCGAGACGACATACGACTGGGCCAATATGCTGTACAATTACAACATGGGTGGCGTTACGCCTGAGAACAAAGAGGCTGTGGCTGTCCTGATGTCACATTGCGGCATCGCGGTCAATATGATGTATGCTTCCGACGGCTCGGGTGCCTACTCGCCCGATGTGCCGATAGCCATCAACGACTACTTCTCATATTCCGACCGCGCTACCTATATTGCCAAAGCCGGTTATACCTATGATGAATGGATTGCCCTGCTGAAGTCGAACCTCGACCAGCAAATCCCGCTGTATTACTCCGGCCAGGGTGACGATGGCGGTCACGCTTTCATTTGCCACGGTTACGACAACGACGGACTGTTTTACTTCAACTGGGGCTGGGGCGGCAGCAACGACGCATGGTTCCTTATCGATGGCGACAAGTTCGAGTTTAACTCCAGCCAGGCTGTCGTCTACGATTTCATTCCCGATTATGTCTATTCCGGGATGCCTCAGATGGTGGAAAACCTAAGCGTCAGCATTGATGATGACTTATCGCGCATCGGTCACCTCTCATGGGTCAATCCCACCATATCGATGACGGGCGAAGCTCTGAACTCGATTGACAGAGTGGTCGTCAAACGCAACGGCGTGGTAGTCCAGGAGGTAACAGGTACCACCCCTGGCCAGACGGTGACCTGCGACGACGAGGTGCCTTACTTCGACCAGTTTGAGTATACCGTGCTGGTCGTCTCTGGCGACAACTATGGTCGCAGCACCACGACGAAGGCGGTCTTCGGCCCCTACTGCGAATGGACGGTACTGATGACCTCGTCGGGCTTCCAAGGCTGGGATGGCGGTGGCATCACCGTGCAGAACGCTGCCGGTTCCTACATCGACTTCCTGACCACAACCACCTCAAGCGCCCAGATGCAACGCTTCCAGATGGCTTTGGGTAACAACAACCTCTATTGGGTGAAACCCAACTCCAACATCACCAACATCTCCTTCAAAGTCAAAGACTCGCAGAACCAGATTGTCTACCAATATGAAGGTCCTTCCGCAGACTTGGAGGAAGGGCTGTTGCGTACCCTTAACAACAGCTGCGGTCACGAGAACACCTGCGAGGCTCCCTACAATCTCACAGCCACCCTCGACCCCGATAACCCGACTAACGTCATCCTCAATTGGGAGAGCGACCATGAGCCGGAGTTTGGCTATTGCATCTATCGCGACGGACTGTTGTTCAACATGGCGCACGAGACGCGTTATGTGGATGAATACACCAACCAGGGCGGCCACTGCTACTACATCACAGCCCTTTGCACTGGCGGCGAGACTGCCAACTCAAACGACTACTGCATCACTTCGGGTACAGGGTGTGACGAGCCTTCCAACCTCTATTACGAATACACCTCCAACAAAAAGCTGCAACTCTATTGGACAGCCCCGGAAGGCACCTCGCCTACCGGCTTTATTGTCTATCGCAAGACCGACGAGATGAACACCTACAAGGAGATCAAGCGCACCAAACAGACCAATGTCAAGGACACATCCTGCTCGCAAGGCATAAACTACCAATATGCCGTTGTGTCCTACTACGACAGCATCGACTGCACCTCGACCTACGCCAACGACCTCTTTGACCCGTTGAAGTATTATGTTCGTATCGAATGGGGCAACGTGCCGCAAGACCTGCAAGCTGAGTTGGTGGACAATGGCGAGACCGTGAGCGCCAGCCTGAGGTGGCGTCCTGCATTCCTCGCTACAGGCTACTCCGTTATCCGTGATGGCGAGACCCTTGCCGAGGTGACGGGAGAAAGCTATATCGATGAAAACCTTGAGGTAGGGAAGACCTATTGCTACAAGGTTATCGCTCATGGCGATGGCTTTGACGAAGTTTCAAACGAAGCCTGCGTCNNTCGTCATCGTCAACAATCTCACTAGCGAGACCATCGAGGTGACAGGCATCACGGAGACCTTCTACGAAGAAGCGATTACGGTGGAAGAGATGGACAAATCGTATAAGGTGAAAGCCGTTTATGAAGAGTGTGAGTCGGAGTTCGCCCTGACAGAGAGCGGCGACGACTTTGTCAATATCAACAACCTGTCGGTGCCAGAAAGCTTGATGAATGTCACGCTCTATCCCAATCCTACCACGGGTCTGCTGAACGTGGAACTGGAAGGCCTTTCGGCTGTTGAGGTGTATAATCTTGTTGGCCAGTGCCTGCTGAGGAAAGACGTTGCGGACAGCCAAGCCCTTATCGACATGAGCAGCCTGCAAAACGGTGTCTACATGGTCAAAGTGAGTACCCTTGAGGGCTCAGTTATGCAAAAAGTGGTGAAAATGTGAGTCCGTTTTTTTGAAATAATCTATCTTTGCACCCTCGAAATCAAATAGAGACAACAAAATAACTATCCATCTATGAAAAAAACACTATTCCTGATGATGACTTTGGCTCTCTTTGTGAGTCAGCTCATCGCTTCGCCTGTCGACGTGGAACAGGCCCGTCAGTTGGGCTTGAAGTATGTGCAGCACCATTCTGCTAAAAACATCACCGAGCTCAGTTTGGCCTATACGGAGAACACTGTGAGTGGTACCCCAGCCCTGTATGTCTTCAATTTTGAAGGCGGTTATCTCATCGTCTCTGCCGACGATGTTGCGCAACCTATTCTGGCATACGGTGAGGAAGGCAACTTCGACGTTACCCAGATGTCCGACGGATTGGCCTACTACTTGGGTCACTACGCCCGTCAGATTGAATATGCTGTGACAAACAACCTCGTTCCTGAAGCTGAGGTCACAGCCCAATGGGAAAGCATCGCCAGAACAGGCTATGAAGGCAACAACAGCCGCAGCACGCGTGCCGACATTGCCCCGCTGATTACCACCAACTGGAACCAAGATAGCCCTTACAACGCCTACTGCCCCACCGGTCAAGGCGGACCTGGCGGTCATGCCTATGCTGGCTGCGTGGCTACTGCCATGTCGATGGTGATGAAGAAGTGGAACTGGCCTGACCACGGACAAGGCTCCCACAGCTATACCCCCCAAGGTTATGCGATGCAAACCGTTGACTTTGAGAACACCTACTATGATTGGACCAATATGCCCAACTCATGCAACAACACCAACTATCAAGCTGTTGCCATGTTGATGTACCATTGTGGTGTGTCAGTCGACATGATGTATGGTTCTGGCTCATCGGGCGCTTATTCCCAAGATGTGCCTGCTGCTATCAATGACTATTTCCGCTATACGAATAGTGCTTCTCGTCTCGAACGTGACCTCTATACCAGGGCCGAATGGGAGGAAATGCTCATCCGCAACCTTGAATACGGCTTCCCGCTCTATTATTCGGGTAGCGGCAATAGTGGCGGTCACGCCTTCGTGTGCTGCGGCTACCGTGAGAGCGACAATAAGTTCTACTTTAACTGGGGTTGGAGCGGCTACAACAACAGCTATTTTGCCATCGATGCTTTGAACACTTATAGCGGCAACTTCAACGAAAACCAGGCCGCCATCTTCGATTTCGTCCCTGACTATATCTTTGATGCCCTGATTCCTGCTGTGGATGACCTTGAGGTCGTTGCCTTGAATGCACATTCAACAACGGGTATCGTCAGTTGGACTAACCCCACTACCTCATTGGATGGCACGGTTTTGGAGAACATCGAACAGGTGGTGCTGCTCCGTAATGGCGTACAAATCTTCACGCAGAACAATGTCACCCCTGGTGAAGCTATGAGTTTTGAGGATAATGTTCCTGATTACGACTGCTATAGCTATTGTTTGTACTACCTCTCCAATGGCGTTAAGGGCCGTTTTGCCGAGCTGAAATACCAATATGGTCCCACCTGCAGTTGGAAGGTGATTGGCCAGACCACCAACTTCCAAGGCTGGAATGGCGGCAAGATTCAGTTGAAGAATGCCTTTGGCACTGTGATTCAAGAAATCACTATGACCAATTCAACGCCTATCAGTCAGCAAGTCCGTGTCCCCGAAGGCGAAGTGACCTTCAGTTGGGTGGCTCCTTCCGCAACGGTCAACAGCATCACCATCAACATCAAGAACTCGAACAACCAGTCAATCTACAGCTTCACGGGCAACTCCAACCAGGTGCCTGCCACCCTGTATACAGGTGAAAACGACTGTGACGGTTGCGAGCCTCCTACCGCGCTGGATGGTGCGTATCAATGGACGGGCGACGGCTTTGGCACATTGCTCACTTGGGAATACGGGGAAAACCCGCAGTCGTTCAAGGTGTATCGCAGCGCAGACGGAATCAATTATGAAGAAGTTGCTACTGTCGACAAGACCTTGCGTGAGTATTTCGATGTCGTTGGGGAAGGCGCTTATTATTACAAGGTGACGGCTTACCGCAGCTACTGTGAGTCGACGCCCGCATGGACCAGTAATGGTGACGACTATATCCACATTGAGGTGACCTCGGTAGGCGAAAACAATGTTTCCAGCAGCCTGTTCCCGAATCCTGCCAACACCATGCTCTGCGTTGAGGCTGAAGGCCTGCAACAGGTCGTCGTCTTCAACATGATGGGCCAAGAGGTTTATCGCCAAGCCTGCGACCAAGATGGCTTGGTCATCAATACCAGTCATTTCGCACAAGGTGTGTATACGATAGCCATCAAGAGCGACAACGGTCAATCGACCCAGCGTTTCACCGTGGTACATTAAATCAATCAACAACATAACTAAATCAAACGCAAAATGAAAAAACAATTCTTGAGTCTGCTTGCCTTGATTCTCGGCATCGGAATGGTCCAAGCCAATCCGGTCAGCGAGAGCCAAGCTAAGCTTGTCGGACAACAGTTTGTCCAAGCCAACTTCGACCTCTCGCGTCAAGCTGGCGAACTGACCCTTGTTTACACGGGCGTCTCCACCCGTGGCGAAGCTTGCTTCTATGTGTATAACGTGGGCAACGAAGGCTTTGTCATGGTTTCGGCTGATGACGTGTATCGTCCTATCGTCGGTTTCTCCGATGAAGGTGCTTTCGATGCACAGAACATCAATTCCGAGTTGAATTATATGCTTAACGAGTTGATTTCATATCGCAGCAGACAGCTGACAGGCGAGCCTTCGCCTGCTGTGGCTGCCGAGTGGAAGCAAGTCACCGAGCGTGGCAAGCAGCTGTCGTTCAACGGCGGTCGTGGCAACACCTATCTCTGCTCGACAAGATGGAACCAGGATTATCCTTACAATTACTATTGCCCTGAGATGTCGGGTGGCCCTGGTGGACACGTCTATGCCGGCTGCGTGGCTTGTGCCATGAGTCAGGTGATGAAATATTGGAATCATCCGCTGCAAGGTACGGGATCGCATACCTACACATCACATGGTCCCGGCTATCCTACTATTCCTAATATTTCTGCCAATTTCGGCGAGACCACATACGATTGGGCCAATATGCCCAACTCCATCAACAGCAACTCACCTCAAGAGCAAATCGATGCAGTTGCCACGTTGATGTTCCATTGTGGTGTTTCAGTCGATATGATGTATGCCATTGATGGTAGCGGTGCCTACTCTGACGATGTGCCGCAGAGCATCGCCCAGTACTTTAGCTACTCCAACCAAGCTGTGAAGAGAAACAGAGACAGCTTTCAGTACGATGCCTGGGCTAACATGCTGAAGGAATCCTTTGATATGGGATGGCCGGTTTATTATTCCGGACAAGGCTCAGATGGTGGTCACGCTTTCGTGTGCGACGGTTACAACGATGCCAACCTGTACCACTACAACTGGGGTTGGGGTGGCAGCGGTGACGGCTGGTTTGACTTCGACCTTATCGACTACAACAGCAGCGACGGTGCCATCTTTAACTTCGTGCCTGCTCTTGTTTATAAGGAAACGGCTAAGGCTCCGCTCAACCTCAATGTTACGCCTGCCCCCAACAACGCATTGTCGGCAACTGTGACCTGGACCAATCCTACGCAAACTCTCGACAATACCACTCTGTCGGGAATCGACCAAATCGTGGTTTGCCGTGATGGTGAAATCATCTATACTGAGGACAACGTCGCTCCTGGTGCTGCAATGACTTATGTGGATAACGAGGTGCCTCGCTTCGATGGTTTTATGTACACCGTTTATGCAGTCTGCAACGGCAATCACGGAAAAGTTGCCTATTCTGACATTGTAAGTTTCGGCCCCACCTGTGGCTGGACCGTCAATATCACCCAGGCATCGTTCACGGGTTTCCGTGGTGGTGCCATCCACGTCTACAACGCCGCTGGTACTGAAGTCGCTTCTGTGACCACCACCACTTCGAGCGTGCAGAGCATCGCGGTTGATGTGCCTCTGGGTCATGTCTATTTCGGTTGGTCAGCCCCAACGGGTGCTGCATTCAACATGGCCTTCACCATCAAGGACGCCCAAAACAATTCGGTCTATACCTATTCGGGTTCTTCGGACGATATGCCTGAGGGTATCTTCCACCAACAAAACAACAGTTGCGGCAATCAGACTGGCACGGGTGTTCCGAGCAACCTTATTGCCGTGCGTGATGACGAAGATCCTTATACCATCCATGTGTCATGGGACGGTGTCGGTGACTCAGGTTACGGATATATTGTCTATCGCGACGGCTTGCTCCATCGTCTTATCCCCGAAGGTACTTCGTTTGACGATATGAACGCTCCCATCGGTGGCCACTGCTATCGTATCGGTTTCCTGAGCGACGGTGGCGAGAACCCCGGATTCTCCAACGAGTCGTGCGCCACTTCGGGTGCGTGCTATCCTCCGACTAACATTGACTATGAGACCACGGGCTCTACCTTTAAGATTAAGCTGAAATGGGAGAAACCTGTTCCTGCTGAAGGTCTTTCGGGTTACTATCTGTTCCGTGCTACCGAAGTGGATGGTGATTATCAGCGTATCAAGCTTCTTGGTGCCAACGCCACCTCCTATACCGACAATTCTGCCAACCAGGAGGGACATTACTACTACAAGCTCTATGCTGCTTATCAAGACCTTGATTGTGAGTCGGCTCCTGCCAGCTGGATTTATGACCACAACCAGTTCTATCTGCATGTCTACTATTCACCCACTGGTGTCGAGGAACTTGAAGACAGCCAAATTGCGGTCTATCCGAATCCTACATCAGCCCGCTTCACTATCGAGGCTGCCGACATGAACCATGTCAGCGTGTTCAATACCTTGGGTCAGATGGTTTATGAAGCCAACTGCGAAGGCGATTCCGTTGAAATCAACCTGAACAACGTGGAGACTGGCATCTATATGGTGCGCGTTGCCACTCAGAAAGGTATGGTCACAAAACGTATTACTGTAATCAAGTAAAGTTTTTCATAAGCATTTGTTTTTATGGTACGCCCACCTCGGTTATCGGGGTGGGCGATTTTTTAATCCTTGAAATCGGAAAGGTCCGTAGCCTTGCTGCTGTCTTCTCGTAGCGTTGCAGGTGACTTCTCAGTAGGAATGGTGGTGCGCAAGTCCGACTTACAGACCAATAAACCAACGACAACACGACCTGCATCCCTACCAGAAGATGAGCTGCATCCCTGCCACGACATAAACAGTCATCCCGATGAGTGTGAAAAACGATCGTTGAAACACTAAGGCAAAATCCGTCTTCCGACAGGTATATAGAGTCGTGCTTGACGGGGCTGGCTTAATCCGCAGCTTTCCGCTCCCAGACCTCGAAGCGGTAGGAATAATCCACCTGCGGGTCGTCGTCGATGACCTCAAGGTCGATGAGATTCCATTCCTCGAAGTTGACATAGGGGAAAAACGTGTCGGCCTCAAACTCCTTGTCCAAACGGGTCAGGTAGAGTTTGTCGGCCTTGGGCAGGAACTGCTCGTAGATGCTGCCACCACCCATGATGAAGACCTCATCCTCGTTCTGTGCCATCTCGATGGCTTGCGGGATGGAGGTGGCCAGCTCGTAACCCTCTGGCGCTTCGTCTAAACGGTCGGAGATGACGATGTTGCGTCGGTTGGGAAGGGCTTTTTGTCCAGGCAGGGAGAGCCAGGTGTTGTGCCCCATGATGACGCAATGGCCTGAGGTGACTTTCTTAAAATGCTTCAGATCGTTGCTGTTGTGCCAGATGAGTTGGTTGTTGATACCGATGGCGCGATTGGCGGCCATAGCGACTATGATGGAAATGGTCATGTTAGTTGTCAGTTGATAGTTGTCAGTTGATAGTTGTTAGTTGTTCTGTTAGTCAGTGAAGGTCCCTGAGTTTGTCAAAGGGTCGATTATACCGAAACCTCCCCCTTGATAGCAGGCCACGGGTCGTAATTCTCCAAGGTGAAATCTTCATATCTGAAGCCAAAGATATCCTTGACTTCTGGGTTGATTCGCATTGTGGGCAGTGGGCGAGGGGTGCGCGACAGCTGCAGTTGCACCTGCTCAATGAGGTTGTTGTAAATATGCACGTCGCCGAAGGTGTGGACGAAGTCGCCAGGCTGCAAGCCGCATACCTGCGCCATCATCATGGTCAGCAGGGCATAGGAAGCGATGTTGAAAGGCACGCCGAGAAACACGTCTGCACTGCGTTGGTAGAGCTGGCACGACAGCCTGCCCTCAGCCACATAAAACTGGAAGAAGGCATGGCAGGGTGGGAGAGCGGCCTTTCCAGCTGCCACGTTGGCGGCGAAGTCCTTCTCATGCTCGTCGGGAAGGACGCTGGGGTTCCAGGCAGTCACGATGTGCCTGCGGCTGTTGGGGTTCTCCTTGATGCTTTTCACCACCTCGGCGATTTGGTCTATGCCTTCGTTGTTCCAGTTGCGCCATTGGGCTCCGTAGACGGGACCGAGGTCACCGCTCGGGTCGGCCCATTCGT